>Ga0265332_10000022_pt1 | contig 213072 bp, 213 predicted proteins | sample 41926metaG_FD_202084 | JGI IMG/M metagenome (GOLD analysis project Ga0265332, IMG submission 202084) | Rhizosphere microbial communities from Carex aquatilis grown in University of Washington, Seatle, WA, United States - 4-19-26 metaG | ecosystem: Host-associated > Plants > Roots >...
TGCCTGGTGACAACGTCTCCATCACCGTCAAGCTGATCAACCCCATCGCCATGGAAGAAGGCCTGCGCTTCGCGATCCGCGAAGGCGGTCGTACCGTGGGCGCGGGTGTGGTTGCCAAGATCATCGCCTAATAAAGGAACCATCATGGCTACCAAGCAAAAAATCCGCATCCGCCTGAAGGCGTTTGACTACAAGCTGATCGACCAGTCTGCTGCCGAAATCGTCGATACCGCCAAGCGCACGGGCGCGATCGTCAAGGGCCCCGTGCCCCTGCCGACCCGCATGAAGCGTTTCGACATCCTGCGTTCGCCTCACGTGAACAAGGCCAGCCGCGACCAGTTCGAAATCCGCACACACCAGCGTCTGATGGACATTGTTGACCCAACCGACAAGACTGTTGACGCGCTGATGAAGCTCGATTTGCCCGCTGGCGTGGACGTCGAAATCAAGTTGCAATAAGTGACTCCCAAGTTCGGGTCTAGCCCGAACTTGCGTCATAAACCGATGCGAGTTATACTCGCAGGCTCGACACGGATTTGCTTGTACGTAATGTAGATGCGCCTAGTCGGGGTTTATTAACAGTCTCCCACGTAAAACGCTGCAGCCAATTGAAGTTGTAGTGGTGGGAGTTACGGAGAAAACAATGAGTCTTAGCAATCGCTTAGGGTTGCTGGGTCGCAAGGTTGGCATGATGCGCCTATTCACCGATGACGGGGACGCTGTTCCTGTTACGGTGGTAGACGTGTCCAATAACCGCGTGACACAGGTGAAAACCCAGGAGAATGATGGCTACGTTGCCTTGCAGGTAACGTTCGGTTCGCGCAAAGCTTCGCGTGTGACCAAGCCTGTAGCTGGCCACCTTGCGAAAGCAGGCGTTGAAGCCGGTGAAATCATCCAGGAATTTCGTGTAACCGCTGACGCAGCGGCTAAATACGCAGCTGGCGCGACCGTGCCTGTGGCTGATGTGTTTACTGTGGGTCAAAAGGTGGATGTGCAAGGCACCTCCATCGGTAAGGGTTATGCAGGCACGATCAAGCGCCACCATATGAGTTCGCAGCGCGCGTCGCACGGCAATAGCCGTTCGCACAATGTGCCCGGCTCTATCGGTATGGCGCAGGATCCCGGCCGCGTGTTCCCTGGCAAGCGCATGACAGGCCATCTCGGTGATGATTTGGTCACTACGCAGAACCTCGACGTGTTCCGTATAGATGAAGCGCGCCAACTGTTGTTGATCAAGGGTGCGATCCCTGGATCGGCCGGCGGTTTTGTGACCGTCCGCCCCGCTGTCAAAGCCAAATCCGCAGCCGCGAAAGGAGCGAACTGATGCAGCTCGAACTCCTGAATGACCAAGGCCAGGCGACTTCGAAATACGAAGCCCCCGAGACTGTTTTTGGTCGTGAATACAACGAAGATCTGGTGCACCAGGTCGTAGTCGCTTTCCAGGCCAATGCCCGTCAAGGCACCCGTGCCCAGAAGGACCGCGAACAGGTCAAGCACTCGACCAAGAAGCCGTTCAAGCAAAAGGGAACGGGCCGCGCCCGTGCCGGTATGACTTCCTCGCCACTGTGGCGCGGAGGCGGCCGCATCTTCCCGAATATGCCGGACGAAAACTTCGCACAGAAGATCAACAAGAAGATGTACCGCGCCGGTATGGCTTCCATCCTGTCTCAGCTGGCCCGCGAAGGTCGCCTGGCAGTGGTTGACTCTCTCAAGGTGGATTCCCCCAAGACCAAGCCATTGGCTGCGAAGTTCAAGGCGATGAATCTGGAGTCCGTGCTGGTGATCGCCGACGAAGTCGACGAAAACCTGTACCTGGCATCGCGCAATCTGGTCAACATCCTGGTGGTGGAGCCCCGTTACGCTGATCCGCTGTCGCTGGTGCACTACCGCAAGGTGTTGGTGACCAAGGCTGCCATGGACAAACTCAAGGAGATGTTCGCATGAGCGCCCGTATGAACAACACGTCGAAAGTCAAGTACGACGAAGGTCGTTTGATGCAGGTTCTGGTTGCTCCCATCGTGTCTGAAAAGGCAACCATGGTGGCTGAAAAATCCAATGCTGTGACGTTCAAGGTGCTGCAAGACGCTACCAAACCCGAAATCAAGGCCGCTGTGGAATTGATGTTCAAGGTGGAAGTGCAAGGCGTTTCTGTGGTGAACACAAAAGGCAAGGCCAAGCGCTTTGGCAAATCCAATGGTCGTCGCGACAACGTTCGCAAGGCCTATGTGATGCTCAAGCCAGGCCAAGAGCTGAACCTCGGCGGGGAGGCTGCGTAATCATGGCTGTTATCAAAATGAAACCAACTTCCCCAGGCCGTCGTGGCGTGGTGAAGATTTCGCGTGACCACCTGCACAAGGGTGCGCCCCACGCTGCCTTGCTGGAACCGCAATTCCAGCAAGCCGGTCGTAACAACAACGGCCACATTACGACTCGCCACAAGGGCGGTGGACACAAGCACCACTACCGCGTGGTGGACTTTGTTCGCAACAAGGATGCCATTCCTGCCAAGGTTGAGCGCATTGAGTACGATCCCAACCGTTCCGCGCACATCGCTCTGGTGTGCTACGCAGACGGCGAGCGCAAGTACATCATCGCTCCCCGCGGTCTGGAAGTCGGCGCCACCATCATGAGTGGTTCCGAAGCGCCTATCCGCGTGGGCAACGCCCTGCCAATCCGCAACATCCCAGTGGGTTCCATCATCCATTGCGTGGAATTGCAAGTGGGCAAGGGCGCACAGATCATCCGCTCTGCGGGTACCTCTGCAACCCTGCTGGCCCGTGAAGGCACTTACGCCCAGGTTCGCGTTCGCTCCGGTGAAGTTCGCAAGATCCACATCGACTGCCGCGCAACCATTGGCCAAGTCGCCAACGAAGAGCACAGCCTGCGCCAACTGGGTAAAGCCGGTGTCAAGCGCTGGATGGGTATTCGCCCGACCGTTCGCGGTGTGGTGATGAACCCGGTTGACCACCCACATGGTGGTGGCGAAGGCAAGACCGGCGAAGGCCGTCATGCAGTCGATCCTTGGGGTAATCTGACCAAGGGTTACCGTACCCGTAACAACAAGCGCACGCAGGTCATGATCGTGTCGCGTCGCAAGAAGTAAGGGGTAGGTAAATGACTCGTTCTCTCAAAAAAGGTCCCTTTGTTGACCACCATCTGGTAGCCAAGACCGAAAAGGCCGTGGCTACCAAGGACAAAAAGCCGATTAAGACCTGGTCGCGTCGCTCCATGATCCTGCCCGAGTTCATCGGCTTGACCATTGCCGTGCACAACGGCAAGCAGCACGTGCCGGTCTATATCACCGATCAAATGGTTGGCCACAAGTTGGGTGAGTTCGCTCTGACCCGTACTTTCAAGGGTCACCCAGCGGACAAAAAAGTCCAAAAGAAATAAGGAGTTGACCATGGAAACACGTGCAACCCTTCGTGGCGTTCGTTTGTCGGTTGACAAAGGCCGTCTGGTCGCGGATCTGATTCGCGGCAAGAAAGTGGACCAAGCCCTGAACATCCTGCAATTCACGCAGAAAAAAGCTGCTGTGATCATCAAGAAGGTTCTGGAGTCCGCCATTGCCAATGCTGAGCACAATGACGGTGCCGACATCGACGAATTGAAGGTCAAGACCATCTACGTCGAACAAGGCGCTTCGCTGCGCCGCTTCACGGCCCGCGCCAAAGGCCGCGGCAACCAAATCAGAAAACCCACGTGCCATGTGTACGTGACGGTTGGTAACTGAAAGAGGCCAGGAAGATATGGGACAAAAAATCCACCCAACCGGCTTTCGCCTGTCGGTAAGCCGTAACTGGTCTTCACGCTGGTATGCCAGCAACCGTGATTTCGCCGGCATGCTAGCCGAAGACATCAAGGTTCGTGAATACCTCAAAGCCAAGCTGAAAAACGCTTCGGTGTCGCGCGTTCTGATCGAGCGTCCGGCCAAGAATGCACGCATCACGATTTTCTCGGCACGTCCGGGCGTTGTGATCGGCAAGAAGGGCGAAGACATCGAAAACCTCAAGCGCGATCTGGGCAAGCAGCTCGGCGTGCCTGTGGCCGTGAACATCGAAGAAGTGCGCAAGCCCGAAATCGATGCCAAGTTGATCGCCGACAGCATCACGCAGCAATTGGAAAAGCGGATCATGTTCCGCCGTGCCATGAAGCGCGCCATGCAAAACGCCATGCGTCTGGGTGCCCTGGGCATCAAGATCATGTCGTCCGGTCGTCTGAACGGCATTGAAATCGCCCGCTGCGAGTGGTACCGCGAAGGTCGCGTGCCACTTCACACCCTGCGTGCCGACATTGACTACGGTACTTCCGAAGCCAAGACCACCTACGGCATCATTGGTGTCAAGGTCTGGGTCTACAAGGGTGACACGCTGGGTCGTAACGACCTGCCGGCCGCCGTTGAGCCCCGTGCTGAAGAAGAGCGTCGCCCACGTGGCCCGCGCCGTGATGACCGTGGCGGTGCCCGCCCTGGTTCTGACCGTCCTGCTTCCCGTGGCGCTCGTCGCCCCGTGGGCAGCAATGCGGCCCCCGCCGATGGCAGCGACAAGCCTGTAGAGGCTTCCGGTGCTGACGCCGATAAACCCACCGTTAAGCGCGTTCGCAAAGTCGCCGCGCCAGCTGCAGCAGCTGACGGTAAAGGAGAATAACCATGTTGCAACCCGCTCGCCGGAAATACCGCAAAGAGCAAAAGGGCCGTAACACCGGCATCGCGACACGAGGCAGCTCGGTCGCATTCGGTGACTTCGGTCTGAAATGTACTGATCGCGGCCGTCTGACGGCTCGCCAGATCGAGGCTGCACGCCGTGCCATTTCCCGTCACGTCAAGCGTGGTGGCCGTATCTGGATTCGCGTGTTCCCCGACAAGCCCATTTCCCAGAAGCCTGCTGAAGTGCGTATGGGTAACGGCAAGGGCAATCCCGAGTACTACGTGGCTGAAATCCAGCCCGGAAAAATCGTGTTTGAAATCGTTGGCGTTCCCGAAGAACTGGCCCGTGAAGCGTTCCGCCTGGCTGCTGCAAAGCTGCCTCTGCGTACCACTTTCGTGGCCCGTATGATCGGTCAGTAATTCAGGAGATATCGAAATGACGAAAGCTGCTGAACTGCGCACCAAGGACGTTGATGGTTTGAAGACGGAAGTCAAAGCGCTGCAAAAAGCCCACTTTGGCCTGCGTATGCAAAAAGCCACGCAACAACTCAACAACACCGCTACGCTGCGCACTGCGCGCCGCGATATTGCTCGCGCCAAGACCATTCTTGTCGAGAAGCAAAGCGCTGACAAATCCGCCAAATAAGGAGCGATAAATGACGGAAGCTAAAAAATCCCTCAAGCGCACCTTGATTGGCAAGGTGGTCAGCGACAAGCGTGCCAAGACTGTGACCGTGCTGATCGAGCGTCGTGTGAAGCACGAGCTCTACGGCAAGATCGTTGGCAAGTCGAGCAAGTACCACGCCCATGATGAAAAGGGCGAGTACAAGCTGGGCGACATGATCGAAATCACGGAAAGCCGTCCGATTTCGAAGACCAAGAACTGGGTTGCTACCCGCTTGGTGCAAAAGGCCATTGAAGTCTAAAGGGCTTGCCCTTTAGGCCTGCAGGCTACAAGACGGCGGCTCACAATTGTGAGCCGTTTTTATTTGTGCAAGACATTATTCAGGAGCGAACATGATCAAAGTAGGCGACACCCTTCCAGCAGCCGTGCTGATGGAGTACTCGGAAGTCGAGGGGAATGGCTGCAGCCTCGGTCCCAATCCGGTCGACGTAGCCAAGGCGACTGCCGGTAAGACCGTTGCATTGTTCGCGCTACCCGGCGCGTTCACGCCCACTTGCTCGGCCAAGCATGTGCCCGGCTATGTGGAGAATGCCGACGCCTTCAAGGCTGCGGGCGTCGACGAAATCTGGTGCGTCAGCGTTAACGATGCGTTTGTCATGGGTGCCTGGGCACGCGACCAGAAGACCGGTGGCAAGGTTCGCATGCTGGCCGACGGCAGCGCCGCCTTTGCACAGGCCACGGGCCTGACACTGGACTTGACCGCCAAGGGAATGGGCCTGCGCAGCAACCGCTATTCGATGCTGGTCAAGGACGGCAAGGTTGTGACGCTGAACATCGAAGGCCCCGGCAAGTTTGAAGTGAGCGACGCAGCAACCCTGCTCGCACAGGTCAAGGGCTAAGACCCCGCCCCTTGCGGGTGCCAGCCTACAACTCAGCCTTGAGGTAGTGGGCCCCCGCAATGGGGTTGTAGTAATAGGGCGGTATTTCTTCAAAGCCCAACTCCCGGTACAGGGCTCGGGCCGATTCCATGTCGTCCAGCGTGTCCAGCAGGATGCAGCCGTATCCGCACAGGCGAGCCGCCTCCATGATGTTTTCCGCCAGCATGCGCCCCAAACGCTGGCCCCGATAGGCCGGGCGCACATACAGGCGTTTCATTTCGCAGGCGTTCGGATAGTCCACGGCATCCAGCGGGCGCATGGCGCAGCAGCCCGCTAGGTGCCCGTCGACGGTTGCTTGCACCAGCGCGCCGCGCGGCGCACTGTATTCGCCGGGTAGGGCGCGCAACTCTTCACTGAAGTTCTGGAAGCACAGGTCCACGTTCAATGACTTGGCATATTCCATGAACAGCGTGTGAATGCCTTCCAGCTCCCCAGCCGACACCGGCCTCAGCAGCAGGGGGGTGTCGTTGTAGGAGCCTTTGAGCGGATCCGGGAATTCCTTGTCACCACTTCGCATCGGTAGAACCAGATTTTCATTGCGTCAGACATGGCAATGATAATGGAGAGGCCCGCTCCGGGCGACTCTTTGACAAGGTGGAATTCATGCACAGACGCCAGTTCACGATAGCCAGCTCCCTTATGAGTATTTTGGGAGTCAGCGCCCTGCAGCAAGCCCATGCGCTCACGTTGGCCGACCTAAGCAACGCGGACGCCACCAAGGGCCTGAAGACGGCACTGGAAAAGGGTGCCCTGTCAGCCATCGGTATCCTGGGGGTGCAAGATGGGTTCCTGGGCAATGACAAGGTGCGTATCGGCATGCCTGCGTCGCTGAACGATGCCGTCAACCTGTTGCGCACGCTGGGCCAAGGCGGTCGCGTTGACGAATTGATTACGGCGATGAACCGGGGTGCGGAAGCCGCGGTGCCGATGGCCCAGGATTTGCTGGTCAACGCGGTGCAAACCATGAGCGTGACCGATGCCAAGGGCATTCTGGCGGGCGGCGACACGGCCGTCACTACTTTCTTTGCGAGCAAGACCCGCCCGGCCCTGGCGGTGAAGTTCCTCCCGGTGGTCAGCCAGGCGACCGAGAAGGTGGGCCTGGCGCAGAAATACAACGACGTGGCCGGCAAGGCCGCGGATATGGGCTTGATGAAAAAGGACGATGCCAATATCCAGCAGTACGTGACCGGCAAGACGCTGGATGGTCTGTTCTTCATGATTTCCGAAGAGGAAAAAAAGATCCGCCAGAACCCGGTGGGCTATGGCAGTGCCATCCTCAGCAAGGTATTTGGCGCCATCCATTGAAGGACATCACGGTGTCGCGTAGCTTGGTGCTCGCACTGTGCGCGGTGAGTCTGGTAGCCTGCAACCCGGCATTGAACTGGCGCGAGGTCCACCTGCAGGGCCTGGTGGCGACGCTGCCCTGCAAACCCGACCAGGCCCAGCGCACGGTGCAACTGGCCGCGCAGGATGTGGCCATTGACATGCGGGGCTGTGAGGCCGATGGTGCCCTGTTTGCGATCAGCCATGTCCGGCTGGACAGCGCCACGCGTACCGATGCGGCGCGGGCCGACTGGCGCCAACAGACTCTGGCGGCCATGCGAGCGGCCTCGGTGCGGGAATTGCCGTTCCGGCTGAAGCCAACCGCGCATGCGGGTGTAACACCTGCCAACCACCTTTTGACGGCACAGGGCCAACGCCCGGATGGCAGTGCCGTGGCTGCGCGCCTGCTGTGGCTGGACGCTGGACAGGACCTGTACCACGTGGCGGTCTACGCCAACACCCTGACCGATGAGCGCGTCGAGATGCTTTTCTCGGGCCTGAGCCTGCAATGACGCCATAATCGACAGTCTAGGCAACCATGAACACCGGCATCCTCATCATCGCCCATGCCCCGCTGGCCAGCGCGCTACGGGAGTGCGTGCTGCATGTCTATCCCGAGACCGCCAGTGGCGTGCTGGCGCTCGATGTGCTGCCCAACGAGCCGCCCGAGACGACGCGGCTGGCTGCTCTGGCGCTGCTGGACCAGTTGGCCGCGCCCAATACGCTGGTGCTGACCGATGTGTTCGGAGCCACGCCGTGCAATGTTGCGCAAAAGGTGGTCGATGGCGTGCATGCCAAGCTGGTGGCCGGCGTCAACCTGCCCATGCTGCTGCGCACCGTCAACTACCGCCATGAATCACTGGATGTGCTGGTGGCCCGGGCCCTGTCCGGCGGGGCCCAGTGCATCATGCAGGTGGCCGTCACCGCACCGCAAAACCAGACCCGGAAACCGCATGATAAAAACCACAACGACCATCACCAATAAGCTGGGCCTGCATGCCCGCGCATCGGCCAAGCTGACCAAGCTGGCCGGCAGCTTTCCCTGCGAGGTCTGGATTGCCAAGGGCGAGCGCCGGGTGAACGCCAAGAGCATCATGGGTGTCATGATGCTGGCCGCCGGCATGGGATCCGAAGTCGTCATCGATACCGACGGCGACCGCGACCAGGAGGCCATGGATGCACTGCTCGCCCTGATTGCCGATAAATTCGGCGAAGGCGAATGAATATGGCCCCCACGCTGCGCCGCTGCGCGGGTCGCTGCCCCACGAGGGGGCTAAATCCGCTTGGGGCGGCCCAGCGCGGATTTGCCGCTTTACAAATATGACCTTCGCCATCCACGGCCTCAACGTATCGCGCGGCGTGGCCATCGGGCGCGCCGTGCTGGTGGCGTCCAGCCGTGTGGATGTGGCCCATTACTTTGTGCAGGCAAGCGAAGTAGGGACCGAGATCGACCGCCTGCGCAAGGGCCGCAATGCGGTCATCGACGAGATTCACCGGTTGCAGGAAAGCATCACCCACATGGGCCCGAAGGAGACGCCGCACGAGCTGGGTGCGCTGCTGGACGTGCACCTGATGCTGTTGCAGGACGAAGAACTGGTGGGTGGCGTCAAGCGCTGGATCACCGAGCGCCTGTACAACGCCGAGTGGGCGCTCACCACGCAACTGGAGATCATTGCCCGCCAGTTCGACGAGATGGAGGACGAGTACCTGCGCGAGCGCAAGGCTGATCTGGAGCAGATTGTCGAGCGTGTGCTGCGCGCCATGAAGGGCAAGGGCTCGCCGGTGGTGGCCCATCCGCACACGCGGATTGGCCGCAAGCCCTCGCAGCAGGACCTGCTGCTGGACGACACCGTGGACGTGCCGCTGATCCTGATCGCCCACGACCTGTCGCCCGCCGACATGCTGCAGTTCAAACAGAGTGTGTTTGCCGGTTTCATCACCGATGTGGGTGGCAAGACCTCGCACACCGCCATCGTGGCGCGCAGCATGGACATTCCGGCCGTGGTCGGTGCGCGCCTGGCGAGCCAACTGGTGCGCCAGGACGATTGGGTCATCATCGACGGCGACGCCGGTGTGGTCATCGTCGACCCGTCCCCCATCATCCTGGCGGAGTACGGCTTCAAGCAGCGCCAGCGCGAGCTGGAGCGCGGGCGCCTGCAGCGCCTGTTGCACACGCCCTCCGTCACGCTGGACGGCGAGCGCGTCGAACTGCTGGCGAATATCGAAATGCCCGACGATGCGCCGGTGGCGCTGAAGGCTGGTGCCGTGGGCGTGGGACTGTTTCGCAGCGAATTCCTGTTCATGGGCCGCCAAGGGCGCCTGCCCGGCGAGGAAGAGCAGTACCAGGCCTACAAGCGCGCCGTCGAAGGCATGCAGGGCCTGCCGGTCACCATCCGCACGGTCGACGTGGGGGCTGACAAGCCGCTGGACGACTCCCTGCGTGACGATGCCCACCTGAACCCGGCGCTGGGCCTGCGTGCCATCCGCTGGAGCCTGGCCGACCCGGCGATGTTTTTGACGCAGTTGCGCGCCATTTTGCGGGCCGCCGCCCACGGCCAGGTGCACTTGCTGGTGCCCATGCTAGCCCACGCGCGCGAGATCCGCCAGACGCTGGCGCACCTGGACCAGGCCCGCGCCATGCTGGACAACCGCGGCGTGGCCTACGGTCCGGTGAAGCTGGGCGCCATGATCGAGATACCGGCCGCCGCTTTAAGCCTGCATCTGTTCCTGAAGCATTTCGACTTCCTGTCCATCGGCACCAACGATCTGATCCAGTACACGCTGGCCATCGACCGCGCCGACGAATCCGTGGCGCATCTGTATGACCCGCTGCACCCGGCGGTGCTGCGCCTGGTGGCTGACACCATCGCCGAGTGTCGCGCCCAGGGCAAGGGCGTCAGCGTGTGCGGCGAGATGGCGGGCGACGTGGGCTTGACACGGCTGCTGCTGGGCCTGGGCCTGCGCAGCTTCTCGATGCACCCGGCGCAGATTCTGGCGGTCAAGCAGGAGATTCTGCGCGCCGATACCAGCAAGCTGGCACCCTGGGCGCAGCGCGTGCGTGATGCGGAAGACCCGGCGCTGGCGATGGCAGGCAATTGAGCTTGCTATGGTATTCGTAGCGTATCACGCACATCCCACGAGGGCTAGCGGCCCATTTGGAATGCATCCACGGATTCTAGGGATGCCACCGCATTGGTCTGCGGGTGGGGTAGCATCCCGGCCTACCTTCAGAAAGCCCCTTCCCAGTGACTGACCAAGAATCCGAAAAAATCCAGGAACCCCGCCTGTGGCGCGACGCCGGCTGGACCGCCAGCGTCATCAAAAATGAAGACGATGACGGCTGGGCTGTCGCCATGACCAAAGACGGCGCGGCCGAGCCCGCCCTGGTCGGCCCCTGGACCATGGGCCGCGACAAAAAGAACCCCAAGCCGCTGGACGGCGCCGCCTTCAACACCCTGGTCAAGACCGCCAGCGAATTCGTGCGCCGCAGTGAGCAGCAGTTGCAGGCCTCGCTACACCAGAGTATTGCCGTCACCGTGGGCGATGCCCGCATCACGGTGAACTTGGACATCGTGCCCGACGAAGACAACCCCTATGCCACGCTGAGCGCGGTCGATGACGGCGGCGATACGCTGGCCGAGGTGCGCGTGGTGCCGTCGTTCAAGCTGAACCGCAGCAGCGCCGTGGCCTGGGCGGAGGGTGGGTTTGCCAAGCCTGCTGGGCGTTAAGGCCGGGGGAATTTGCTGAAATCCGCCTCTAACCCTCGTGGAATGGGTGTAAACAGCTATTAAAACAATAGCAAATCAGTTTGAGGCGAAAGTGCTACCAGCGCGTGTCCGGCCTCAAGCCGTGCGTCCATGTTGAAGTCGGCGTGCATTCTCGCCGCTGGCGGCACGCAGCGCCGGGCTTAAGGCGGGCAGGCTGGCGGCGCGTTCCCAGTAGGTGATGGCCCAGGCGCGGACCTGGATCGCCAGGTCCGCATATCCCGCCGGTTGGATTTGGGGTTGCACGGGCCCGGCGTCCAACTCGCCACTGTGCACGCCGGGTCGCCACAGCATCGGCAGCATGTCATAGACCGGTGTGGGTACCAGCGTGGGCTGCAGCACGTCATCCACAAAAAACGACAGGTTACCGAAATGCATGTCGGTGTTGCCTATCGCCTGGCCAAACAGGTAGCTGCTGGCCACGGTGTCCACATGGGCCTGCGTCAACCTTTTTTGTGCAGCCAACGCTGCGCAGGTGGCAACCCAGTGCTGGCGAGGTGCAGCCACAAAGGCGTCGTGCACGGCTGCGGCTGCCACGACGTGGCGCTTGCCCTCCAGGCCCACGCGGTCAAAGCGTTCCGACGCCAGATACGTGCGCTCACTGGACTCCACGATATGCGTGCGCGCTACCGTAACCCCGTTGTCTGCCAGCACGGCCAGTGCCAGGTGCTCCAGGTGCAGCAAGTCATGCCAGCGTTCGCCAAACGGCGTGCCGCGCGGCGGGCTGAATTTGACGATGAGGTGCTGGTGTTGCCCTTCTGGCATGTCGATTTCCGTGAGGAATTTGGGCTGTTCACCGCCTGCGCTCGACGCTGCGGGCAACGTCTGGGTGACCGCACGTGCCAAGGTGTCAAAGTGTGCAGCCCGGTCCGGCAAGGGCCATGGCGTTTCAACTACAAAGTGCCCCTTGGTTTCCCCGAGGTGCAGCGCCCCGGGCGGGTCGCCCGCATGGTTGACGGCCATGTATAACACCTGCTCGGTATGCCAGGTGTCGGGGTCGGCGGGGAAGTCGGGCCGCAGGCGGGTCAGTTGCCGCCCCAGGAAGCCCTGGGGGCGCAGGATTTGCAAAAACCACGGTAATTGGCCGGGGGCGCTCAACCAGTTCGCGCCCTTCCCCGCCTTTTCGCCCATCTGCGAGCGCACGTAAACCTGGCCACTCTGCAGAAAACACAGGTCGCCAAAGGTTTGCAAGCGACCGTCCGGCGTGGTCCAGGTCAGGGTTTGCTGTGCTGGCAAGCCCAGAATGGACTGCGTCAGCGCGTAGCGCGTGCTGCGCGCCGCGCCCAGTTTGCACACCTCGGCACCCAATTTGTTCAGTGCCAACGAAATGCTGGGCTGGCTCTTGCCCGTGGCGGCTTGGAGCTGCTGCGCGGTGAACAGGCCGCCCTGCGCCAGCAAGGCGCGCAGGTGGTCTGTCAGGGCAAAAGCGGATGCATTCATTGATAGATACTTTTTTGTAAGTGTCTATCAATAAACAGATTTTGTCAAAAAACCAATAGATTTTCTAATGAATAAAATGAAATACTGGGTGGCATGCAGGTTGCAGCCGTCCACAATTGCGCACCTGCCAAGACTACTCCGACAGCGGCCGCAACAACTCCGCCAAATCCCCTTCGGTAAACAGCGGCTGCTTGCGCCCGGTCGCGCCGCTGTACATGCTGTCGGCCAGCGCGGCCTTGCGCTCCTGCAGCGCCAGAATCCGCTCCTCAATCGTACCTTGCGCCACCAGCTTGTAGACGAACACGGTCTGCGTCTGGCCGATGCGGTGGGCGCGGTCGGTGGCCTGGTTTTCGACCGCCGGGTTCCACCACGGGTCGTAGTGGATGACGGTGTCGGCTTGGGGCAGGTTCAGACCCACGCCGCCGGCTTTCAGGCTGATCAGGAAGATGGGCACGGCGCCGCTGGTGAATTGTTCTATCAATGCATCGCGGTTCTGGCTTTGCCCGGTGAGCTTGACCCAGGGGATGCCGAGTTTCTTGAGTTCGTCCTCGATCAGGGTCAGCATGCTGGTGAACTGCGAGAACAGCAAGATGCGCCGCCCCTCCGTCACCATCTCGGGCAGCAGTTCCATCAACTGCTCCAGCTTGGCCGAGGTCTTTACCTTTTGCGCCGCCGCCAGCTTGAGCAGGCGCGGGTCGCAGCAGACCTGGCGCAGCTTCATCAGCGCATCCAGGATCGTGATCTGCGACTTGGCCAGGCCCTTGGTGGTCAGCGCCTCGCGCACGGTTTTCTCCATCCCCAGGCGAATGGTTTCGTACAGGTCGGCCTGCTTGCCCGACAGCTCCACGCGCTCTATCGTTTCCACCTTGGGCGGCAGTTCGTGGGCCACCAAGGCCTTGGTCCGGCGCAGCATGAATGGCGTGATGCGGGCGCGTAGTTGGTGCAGGCGCTCGGGGTCGCCCAGCTTCTCAATCGGCGTGCGAAACAGCTCCTTGAAGCGGGCCTGGCTGCCCAGAAAACCCGGCATCAAAAAGTGGAACAGGCTCCAGATTTCGCCCAGGTGGTTTTCCATCGGCGTGCCGGACAAACACAGGCGATGGCGTGTATTGAGTTGCCCCACCACCTGCGCCGCGTGGGTGCTGGCGTTTTTGATGTTTTGCGCCTCGTCCAGCACCACGATGTGCCACTGTGCCTCCAGCCAGCGCTCCTTGTCGCGCTGCAGCAGCGAGTAGGGCGCAATGACGATGTCGTGCTGGCGAATAGTTCCGGCGACCTCGTGCCGGTCCTTGCCGTGGATCACCAGGCAGCGCAGTCCGGGGCAAAAGCGTTCGGCCTCGCGTCGCCAATTGCCCATCAGGCTGACCGGCGCGATGATGAGGGCCGGGTGGGTCAAGCGGCCAGCGTCTTTTTCGACCTGGATGTGGGCCAGGGTTTGCAGGGTTTTGCCCAGGCCCATGTCGTCGGCCAGGATGCCGGCCAGGCCGTGTTCGCGCAAGAACTGCAACCAGTTCAGGCCTTGCTGTTGATAGGGGCGCAGATCGGCTCGCACGCTTTTCGGCACCCGCACCTCGGGCATTTCGGCGCGGCCACTCAGGCGTTGCACCATGTCGCGCAGGTGCTGTGCGCCGTCCCACACCGCGCCTTCGCCCAGGGCGGCGGCGGTGCGCAAGGCGTCCAGGCGCGAGAGCTTGAGGCTGTCGCCGGTAAAGTCGTGGTCGCGATCACCGACCAGCTCCAAGAGCGCGGCCATCCAGGGCTTGAGCGTCTCGGTGGGCAGGCGGATGAACCCGTTGTGTCCCGGCAGGGCATTGGGCAGGTAGACAAAGGGTGGCAGCGTGGGCAGGCCGGTGTCCGGGTGGCGGGGGCTGTTGGCCGCCGTGGCGATCAGGCTGGGCAGCAGCGGCAAAATATTGTGGCGCTGGCCGTTGACCTCCATGCCCAGCGACAAATCAAACCAGGGCGAGGTGGTGCTGGCGTCGTCCGCTGCGTCAGTTTTTGCCGCCTTGCCCCGCGCTGCCTTGCCGGGTTTTTCGGGCGTGCGGTCCTGCGGGCGCAGCTCGATGGCGAGCGCGTCCACATGCGTGATCCAGCCGGTGAGGGAGTCGTCCAGCGTGACGTCAAAGCCTGCCGTGCGCAACGGCGCGTAGTCGGCGTCCGCCCATTGCAGCCACGGCTGCTGATTCCGTTCACCGGGGATGCCATACAGGCCTTTGGCGATGCCGGCCAGTCCCAATTGCATCAGGCTGGTGATGGCCTCCAGCTCGGCTTCGGGGTCGCGCTGCAGCAGCCAGCGGCCCGTTGCGTTATCGATCAGCACCGTGGTGCCCTGGCCCAACCACCATCCTCGGTGGCCCGCGTAGTCAAACTGCAGTTGCGCTTCGATCAGCCCGTCGGTGCCGACCTTGGTAGCTTGCACCCGCCGCAAATGCAGGCAGGCCGTGGGCGTGATGCCCGACAAGGTGGTGATCGGCTCCAGCACCGGCGGCAGTGGGATTGCGCCCAGATGTTGCGCCAGCGCGAGCTGGTGTTTCTTCAGGGCATCGGCCTGCAGCGGGGGTGTTTTGAGCAGCACCGCCACCTGGCCCATGCTCAGGCCCTGCACACGCGCCAGGCCGCACAGTCCACGCGCGGCATCCAGGTACAGCGGCGGGTTGTTCAGGCACAGCGTGGCCTGGCCGGCATCGAGCGTGGCACGCAAGGCCCAGGCGCTTTGCTCCGTCCTGGGCTGGGTGACTTCATGCCATTCCCAGCGCACGTCCAGTGGCTCACCCCATTGCACGGCGTTGGCGGGCAGGTTCTTGGTATCGGCCACAAACAGCCGCCCGGTGCTGGCCGCTTTTTGCAGCGCCATGGTCCCAAGCTTGCCTTCCAATTTCACTTTGGATTTCTGGCCGTAGCTGGAGTAGTAGCTGAAGACGCTGGCTGGCAGGGCGCGCATGATTTGCAGCACGTCGTGGTCGGCCTCGCTGGCCGCATCAAAGGCGGGCAGGCCGCGCTCGGGCTGGTGTTTCACGGTCTTGGGTTTGGCCCAGCCACCCGCATGCTTGGGGTAAGACGTGACCACTTCCAGGTGCAGCAAGGGGTTGGCACCCTGTGCCGTAGCCATGCTGAGTAAATACAAAAATTGCTCGGCGCGGTCCGCTGCTGCGCCGCGCGGCGGCTGGTGCGCGGCGGCCAGTGCCGTGGCCGCCGTACCCGTGCGCTCCAGGTCTTTGAGCCACAGCAGCACCTGGGCGTCGGCCTCCAGCCGGACGATTTCCTGGGCGCGGGCCAGCGCGGCCTTTCGGTTGGCTTCCATCTGTTTGGCAGACGGCCCGGTGGGTGACGCGGTGGGCACGTCCAACGCGTTGCAACCCAGCAGGTGCAGGCCCTGGTAGGCGGCCTTGAGCATCAGGGCCACGCCGTGCTTGCAGTCGCTGCCGACCGGGCAATCGCAGTCGCTGTCCCAGTAGGCGAGCTTGCCGTCGGGTGTGATGGCTATGTCAATGGACACGCCGTAGGGCCGGCGCAGGCTGCCCTGTACCTCGCCCTGCAACACCCAGTGGTCGCCAGCCGGTTCTATCTCCAGGCGCAGGACTTTCTGGGAACGGTACAGGTCCACGCCGCGTGCCCAGGCACCATTGTCGGCCAATGCCCGCAGCGAAATCGGGTCAAACCAGATAGGGGTCGTGCGCGCATTTCCTTGCATCAAATTGGCCGCTAGCCCTCGTGGAATATGCGTAATGCGCTATTGAAACAGGAGCAATTCGATTCAGACCGCCGGTGCGGCCAGCGCATGCCCGGCCTGCTGGTCGGCGTGGTAGCTACTGCGCACCATGGCGCCCACGGCGGCGTGCTTGAAGCCCATTGCATAGGCCTTGGCCTCGAACATCTTGAAGGTGTCCGGGTGCACATAACGCTTGACCGTCAGGTGCGATGTGCTTGGGGCCAGGTACTGGCCGATGGTCAGCATGTCGATATCGTGGTCGCGCATGTCCTGCATGACCTGCAGCACTTCCTCGTCGGTCTCGCCCAGGCCGACCATGATGCCGCTCTTGGTTGGCACGCCAGGGTGCAGCGCCTTGAATTTCTTCAGCAGGTTCAAGCTGAATTGGTAGTCCGAGCCGGGGCGCGCTTCCTTGTACAGGCGCGGTGCGGTTTCCAGGTTGTGGTTCATGACGTCCGGCGGTGCCGCGTTCAGAATGGCCAAGGCCTTGTCGTCGCGGCCGCGGAAGTCGGGCACCAGCACTTCAATTTGCGTACCGGGCGAGAGTTCGCGGATACGCGTGATGCAGTCGGCAAAGTGCTGGGCACCGCCGTCGCGCAGGTCGTCGCGGTCCACGCTGGTGATGACCACGTATTTGAGCTTGAGGTCGGCAATCGTCTGCGCCAGCTTCTGGGGCTCGTTGGCGTCCAGCGGGTCGGGGCGGCCGTGGCCCACGTCGCAGAACGGGCAGCGCCGCGTGCATTTGTCACCCATGATCATGAAGGTGGCCGTGCCGTGGCCAAAGCACTCGCCGATATTGGGGCAACTGGCCTCCTCGCAGACCGTGACCAGTTTGTTCTTGCGCAGCACGTCCTTGATTTCGTAGAAACGGGTGGTCGGCGAGCCGGCCTTGACGCGAATCCAGTCGGGCTTCTTCAGCACCTCGCCCTGCACCACCTTGACCGGGATGCGCGACAGCTTGGCCGCCGCCTTCTGCTTGGCCGTGGGGTCGTAGTTCTCCTGCGTCTGCGCTTCGCGGACCGTGTTGCTGGAGCCCGGGGTGGAGGGCGTTGTCGGGGTGTGGCTCATGGTGTGGTGCACCGCGCCCGGGGGCGTCAGGGTGCCAGGTAGGTTGCGAGCTTTTGGCTCAATACGTCGGCGGCTTCACGCCAGTCGACCGATACCCCGATTGTAGAAAGGTCCACCGTCTGCAGCCCGGAATACCCACATGGGTTGATACGCGAGAAGGGTTCCAGGTCCATCGCCACGTTCAGCGAGACGCCGTGGTAGGTGCAGTTGCGGCTGACCTTGATGCCGATCTGGGCGATCTTGCCCAGGCCGGTGAAGTCGGGGGAGGCGCTCGCCCCTTTTTGCGGCCGCTGCGGCAGCGGGGTGTGGCCCGCCGGGTCGTCCAGCCGCACATAAATCCCCGGTGCGCCGGCCACGCGGTGGCCGGTGACGCCGAAGTAGAGCAGGGTGCGGATCACCGCTTCCTCGATGCGGTAGACGTATTCCTTGACGAAATAGCCGGCGCGCTTGAGGTCGATCAACGGGTAGGCCACCACCTGGCCGGGGCCGTGGAAGGTGACCTGGCCGCCGCGGTTGGTCTGCACCACCGGAATGTCGCCGGGCAGGAAGATGTGCTCCGCCTTGCCCGCCAGACCCTGGGTGAAAACCGGGGGATGCTCACAAATCCATAGCTGATCAGGCACATTCGACGAGGGCTGCAGGTCTCTTTCGCTTGTGAACGCCTGCATGGCGGCGTAGGTGGGCAGGTAGTCCACGCGGCCAAGTTGGCGGATGTCGATGGCCATGGCGTGGCTCACCGGAGCGTGGGGGCCATGTTCACAGCACCACCTTGACCATGGGGTGGGTCGACAGCGTGCGGTACAGCTCGTCGAGTTGCTCGCGGCTGGTGGCCGTCACGGTGATGGTCACGCCCAGGTAGTTGCCGCCCTTGCTCTCGCGCAGTTCGATAGTGCTGGCGTCAAACGTGGGGTCGAACTGGTGGGCGATCTGGGTGATGGCGTGCACCAGCCCGTCGACCTTGCTCCCCATGACCTTGATGGGAAAGCGGGACGGGTACTCGATCAGGGATTCCTGGCGCGGTGCGGGCGGTGGGGTAGTTGGCATGGGGTGGGTCGCAATCGAGGGGTTTCCACGGCGCCGGCATCCACGCTGATCTGGCGGGTGAATTCACTGTTCAGATAGCCGGGCAAAGGCGGGAGTTGGGGCATGGCAAATTATCGCCGGGCGGGTGGAAGGTGGCAGGCAATCGCACAGCGCAGACCACCCAAACCGCCGGATTGTGGGTTTTTGTCGGAGCGTTGCGGGTTTCTACGTATAATCAAGGGCTTTGTCGCAGTTGCTGCGTGTAACCAATCTGTAAACTGGCTGTAATTTGAGATGTCAATAATGGCGCTTGATCCCGTTCACAGAGTTGGCTTTGATGCAGATGAGCTCGAAGATCAGGATTTCAAGCCCCTGACGTCGCAAGAGGCACAGGCCCTTCGCAAACGTGATCCGGCTGTGTCGCCCTGGTGGGTCGTGGGTCTGCAGTGTGTGGCAGGAGTGGCGGTGACCTTGGTGGCCTGGGGTGTTTCGGGCAAGTCCTCGGCGGCGTGGTCGGCGGCTTATGGAGCGCTTGCGGTGATAATCCCCGCGGCTCTGTTTGCCCGGGGGTTGATGAGTCAGTTTTCATCCCTGAATGCGGCGACAGCGAGTTTCGGTTTCTTTGTGTGGGAAGCCGTCAAGATGGCCGTGAGCGTGGCAATGATTGTGCTGGCGCCGCGCCTGATTGCAGATTTGAGCTGGCTGGCCTTGATGGCTGGCCTGTTTGTGACTTTGAAGATGTATTGGTTGGCGCTGCTGAAGCGTCCCAAGCCTGAACAGATTTGACAGTTTGAAAGAGTTGAAATATGTCCGCAGAAGCGCATGCAGCAGCACCAACGGCCAGTGAATACATCGTTCACCACCTGACGCACTGGCAAAACCACCCGATGAACGGCATTGTGGACTTTTCGGTCTTCAATATCGACTCCCTGTTCTTCTCCATCACCCTGGGTGTTTTGGGTTGCTTCCTGTTCTGGAAGGCAGCCAGCAAGGCTACCGCAGGTGTTCCCGGACGCTTCCAGGCTGCGGTGGAAATTCTGATTGAAATGGTGGACCGCGAAGCCAAGGGCATCGTGCACAACGCCACCAGCCGCAAGCTGGTCGCCCCGCTGGCGCTGACCGTGTTTGTCTGGATCTTCATGCTCAACGCCATGGACTTGCTGCCACTGGATCTGCTGCCCCTGATCTGGCAAACGGCCACCGGTCATGAGCATGCCTTCCTGCGCGTGGTGCCCACAGCCGATCTCTCCGTCACCATGGGTATGTCGGTGTCCGTGTTGCTGGTCTGCCTGGTTTACAACGTCAAGATCAAGGGCGTTGGCGGCTGGGCCCATGAACTGGTGACAGCCCCGTTTGGTACCAGCAAGAACCCGGTGTTCTTCCTGATTCTGGCCGTCGTGAATCTGGCCATGCAGTTGATTGAATTTGTTGCCAAGACCGTGTCCCACGGCATGCGACTGTTCGGCAACATGTATGCGGGTGAGTTGGTGTTCATGCTGATTGCCCTCCTGGGTGGCGCTTGGGCATTGTCCTTCGAGCCCTCGGGCTTGATGTTGTTGCTCTTGCACGTGGTGGCCGGTTGGGCGTGGGCAGTGTTCCACATCCTGATCATTACCCTGCAGGCATTCGTGTTCATGATGCTGACGCTGGTGTACATCGGCCAGGCCCACGACGCGCATTGATTTTGCGCAGCAAGCTGCGCATTGATTTTCGGTTTGGTTGAGTTTGTTTTTGTTTTCTTTTTAGTTCTTTAAGGAGTCATCATGGAAGTCATTAGTTTTGTTGCTCTGGCAGCTGGTTTGATCATCGGTCTGGGCGCCCTGGGTGCTTGTATCGGTATCGGCGTCATGGGTAGCAAATACCTGGAATCCGCTGCACGTCAACCTGAACTCATGGGCGAACTGCAAACCAAGATGTTCCTGTTGGCTGGTCTGATCGACGCGGCCTTCATTATCGGTACCGGTATTGCCCTGTGGTTCGCCACGGCCAACCCGTTCCTGGCTCAACTCGCCACTTTGGCCAAGTAAGAGCTTTCCGCAACGCCTCGTTGAGGGAGACCTACTGTGAGCATTAATGGAACACTGGTGGCGCAAGCCATCGTCTTCGCATTGCTTGTGTTGTTCACGATGAAGTTCGTGTGGCCGCCCATCGCGGCTGCACTGGACGAACGTGCCAGCAAGATTGCCGACGGACTGGCTGCGGCTGATAAAGCCAAATCCGAGCTCTCGTCTGCCAACAAGCGCGTGGAAGAAGAACTGTCGAAATCGCGCACTGAAACCGCTTCCCGCTTGGCTGACGCCGAGCGCCGCGGCCAGGCGATTGTGGAAGAGGCCAAGGCCAAAGCCACCGAAGAAGCTAACAAGATCATCGCTGCCGCCAAGGTAGAGGCTGATCAGCAAACGATCAAGGCACGTGAGGCGCTGCGCGAGCAGGTTGCCGCACTGGCGGTCAAGGGTGCCGAGCAGATTCTCCGCAAGGAAGTCAATGCTGGTGTCCACGCCGACCTGCTGGGTCGTCTGAAGACTGAGCTGTAAGAGGTCACCATGGCTGAACTTGCCACTATTGCCCGTCCGTACGCCGAAGCGCTGTTCAAGGCTTCGGTGTCCGACCTGTCGACGGCTGCTGTCTGGGTCGACGAACTGGGAGTGATTGCCGAAAACGCGCAATTGCAACAGTTAGCCGACAGCCCCAAGGTGACCGTCGAGCAGGTGTTCGACCTGATTGCATCGGTTGCCAAGTCGGCCTTGCCAGACCAGGCCAAGAACTTCCTGCGTACCGTGATCGAGAACGGTCGCTTGAGCGCCTTGCCTGAGATCGCCCACCAGTTTCGCGCACTGAAGAATGCGCAAAGCGGCTCAAGCGATGCGGTGGTCTACAGCGCGTTTCCGATTGACGCAGGCGCCCTGGCTGAAGTAGCCGTCATGCTGGAGAAACGTTTTGGTCGCAAGCTCAACGCATCCGTTGTGCTGCAGCCCGAGCTGATCGGTGGCATTCGTGTGGTGGTCGGCGACGAGGTGCTCGACACTTCCGTCAAAGCCCGTTTAGAACAAATGAAGGTAGCCCTCACTGCCTGAGGCGTAAGCCCCGGGCAGTTGGCCTAATTTAACGAAAGAAGGAAAGAGTCATGCAACTCAATCCAGCAGAAATTTCTGAACTGATCAAGAGCCGCATCGAAGGCTTGGCCGCGAGCAGCGATATTCGCAACCAGGGTACCGTGGTGTCCGTGACGGACGGTATTTGCCGTATCCACGGTCTGTCTGACGTGATGCAGGGCGAAATGCTCGAATTTCCCGCCGGCAGCGATGGCTTGCCCACTTACGGCCTGGCCCTGAATCTGGAACGCGACTCGGTCGGTTCCGTGATCTTGGGTGAGTACGAGCACATCTCCGAAGGCGATACCGTCAAGTGCACCGGCCGTATTCTGGAAGTGCCCGTCGGCCCCGAGTTGCTGGGCCGTGTTGTGAACGCCCTGGGTCAGCCGATTGACGGCAAGGGCCCGATCAATGCCAAGATGACCGACGTGATCGAAAAGGTTGCGCCCGGCGTGATCGCCCGTAAGTCCGTGGACCAGCCGATGCAGACGGGTCTGAAGTCCATCGACTCCATGGTGCCAATCGGTCGCGGTCAGCGCGAACTGATCATTGGTGACCGTCAGACCGGCAAGACTGCCGTTGCCATCGACGCCATCATCAACCAGAAGGGTCAGAACATGACCTGTATCTACGTGGCTATCGGTCAGAAAGCCTCGTCGATCAAGAACGTCGTGCGCGCTCTGGAACAAGCCGGCGCCATGGAATACACCATTGTGGTGGCTGCGTCCGCTTCCGAGTCCGCCGCCATGCAATATGTGTCGGCCTACTCCGGCTGCACCATGGGTGAATACTTCCGTGACCGTGGTCAGGACGCCCTGATTGTGTATGACGATCTGTCCAAGCAAGCCGTAGCCTACCGCCAGGTTTCCCTGCTGCTGCGCCGTCCCCCAGGCCGCGAAGCCTACCCCGGCGACGTGTTCTATCTCCATAGCCGTCTGCTGGAGCGCGCAGCCCGCGTGAACGCCGAATACGTGGAAGCCTTCACCAAGGGTGAAGTCAAGGGCAAGACCGGTTCTTTGACCGCTCTGCCTATCATCGAAACGCAAGCCGGTGACGTGTCTGCTTTCGTGCCGACCAACGTGATCTCGATCACCGACGGCCAGATCTTTTTGGAAACCAGCCTGTTCAACGCAGGCGTGCGTCCCGCGATCAACGCCGGTATTTCGGTGTCCCGCGTGGGTTCTGCCGCCCAGACCAAGGTCGTCAAAGGCCAGTCCGGTGGTATCCGTAACGACTTGGCCCAATACCGTGAACTGGCTGCGTTTGCGCAGTTCGCCTCTGATCTGGATGAAGCCACCCGCAAGCAGCTCGACCGTGGTGCCCGCGTGACGGAACTGTTGAAGCAAAAGCAATATAGCCCTCTGTCCATCAGCATGATGAGTGCGTCGCTGTTTGCCGTGAACAAGGGCTTCATGGACGACGTGGACGTCAAGAAGATCCTGTCGTTCGAGCACGGTCTGCATGCTTACCTCAAGGACAAGCACGCAGCCCTGCTGGCCAAGGTCGAAACTTCGATGGCACTGGACAAGGAAGCAGAAGCTGAATTGCTGGCTGCCGTAGGCGCCTTCAAGAAGACGTTTGCTTGATTCGGAACCGTAAGTCTACTTAACGAATCCGTCTAAGCAAAAGGGGCAACTATGGCATCAGGCAAGGAACTACGCACCAAGATCAAATCGGTGGAAAACACCAAGAAGATCACCAAGGCCATGGAAATGATTTCTGTGTCCAAGATGCGTAAGGCGCAGGAGCGCATGCGCGCTGCTCGTCCTTATAGCGAGAAGGTCCGCGCAATCGCCACCAATCTGGGGAAAGCCAATCCCGAGTACGTACACGCGTTCATGAAGACCAACGACGCCAAGGCCGTGGGTTTGATTGTCGTGTCGACCGACAAGGGCTTGTGTGGTGGATTGAACACCAACCTGTTTCGGGCCGTCACCGTCAAACTGCGCGATGCGCAGTCTGCCGGAAAATCGCCCCTGACAGTGGCGATCGGCAGCAAGGGCTTGGGCTTCTTGGGCCGTATCGGCGCCAAGGTGGCGGCCCATGTGACGCACTTGGGCGACAAGCCACATCTGGACAAGCTCATCGGGCCGGTCAAGGTCTTGCTCGATGCCTATGTCAAGGGCGAAGTGAGTGCGGTCTACCTCAGCTACAACAAGTTTGTCAGCACGATGAAGCAGGAGCCGGTTATTGAGCAACTGCTGCCCCTTTCTGCTGAAAGAATGCAGGAAGAGACAAAGGCCAGCGGCGCGCAACACGGCTGGGACTACATCTATGAGCCCGATGCGCAGACGGTGATCGACGAACTGCTGGTGCGCTATGCCGAGGCCCTGGTGTTCCAGGCCGTGGCAGAGAACATGGCATCCGAGCATGCGGCGCGCATGGTCGCGATGAAGGCTGCAACCGACAACGCAGGCAACGTGATCGCCGAACTCAAGCTGGTCTACAACAAAACGCGGCAGGCGGCAATTACGAAAGAACTTTCGGAAATTGTGGCCGGCGCAGCAGCGGTTTAAACGAATTTATTTTTGGAGCAAACATAATGGCTCAAGCAAGTGTGAACGCAGGCGTTCAGGGAAAAATTGTTCAGTGTATTGGCGCTGTGGTTGACGTGGAGTTTCCACGCGACAAGATGCCCAAGATCTATGACGCGCTCAAGATGGACGGCTCTGCGCTGACGCTGGAAGTCCAGCAGCAATTGGGTGATGGCATTGTGCGTACCATCGCACTGGGTTCGTCCGACGGTTTGCGCCGCGGCATGATTGTGAAGAACACTGCCAAGTCCATCATGGTTCCCGTGGGGCAAGCCACACTGGGCCGAATCATGGACGTGCTGGGTACTCCCATCGACGAGCGCGGCCCCGTCAACGCCGAATTGACGATGTCGATTCACCGCAAGGCCCCCACGTACGACGAACTGAGCCCCTCGCAAGAACTGCTGGAAACCGGCATCAAGGTGATTGACTTGGTCTGCCCGTTCGCCAAGGGCGGTAAGGTCGGTTTGTTCGGTGGTGCCGGCGTGGGCAAGACCGTGAACATGATGGAGCTGATCAACAATATCGCCAAGGCACACAGCGGTCTGTCGGTGTTTGCCGGTGTGGGTGAGCGTACCCGTGAAGGTAACGACTTCTACCATGAGATGGCCGATTCCGGCGTGGTGAATCTGGAAAACCTGCCTGAGTCCAAAGTGGCCATGGTGTACGGTCAGATGAACGAGCCCCCGGGCAACCGTCTGCGCGTCGCGCTGACCGGTCTGACCATTGCGGAATCCTTCCGTGACGAAGGCAAGGACGTGCTGTTCTTCGTGGATAACATCTACCGCTACACACTGGCCGGTACCGAAGTGTCCGCGCTGTTGGGCCGTATGCCTTCCGCCGTGGGCTACCAGCCAACACTGGCCGAGGAAATGGGCCGTCTGCAAGAGCGTATTACCTCCACCAAGGTCGGCTCGATCACTTCCATCCAGGCCGTTTACGTGCCAGCGGATGACTTGACCGACCCGTCTCCTGCTACCACGTTCGCCCACTTGGACTCCACCGTGGTGCTGTCCCGTGACATCGCTTCGCTGGGTATCTACCCCGCCGTGGACCCGCTGGACTCCACCAGCCGCCAGCTTGATCCGCTGGTCGTGGGTGCGGACCACTACGACACCGCCCGTGCCGTGCAAGGTACGCTGCAGCGTTACCGCGAACTGCGTGACATCATCGCGATCATGGGTATGGACGACTTGGCTCCCGAAGACAAGCTGGCCGTGGCCCGTGCCCGCAAGATCCAGCGTTTCCTGTCCCAGCCGTTCCACGTGGCTGAAGTGTTTACCGGATCCCCCGGCAAGTACGTCACGCTGGCCGAGACCATCCGCGGATTCAAGATGATTGTGAACGGCGAGTGCGATCACCTGCCTGAGCAGGCCTTCTACATGGTCGGCACCATCGACGAAGCGTTCGAAAAAGCCAAGAAGATCTGATCGGCGGTAAACCATGAACACCATCCACGTTGATGTTGTCAGTGCTGAAGAGTCCATCTTCTCGGGTGAGGCCAAGTTTGTGGCCCTGCCCGGTGAAGCCGGCGAACTCGGCATTTACCCCCGCCACACACCCTTGATCACCCGCATCAAGGCCGGTTCGGTGCGCATCGAAAAGGCCGACGGTTCCGAAGAATTCGTCTTCGTGGCCGGCGGTATCCTGGAAGTGCAGCCTAACTGCGTGACCGTCATGTCCGACACCGCCATCCGTGGCAAGGATCTGGACGATGAGAAGGCCAATGCTGCCAAGGCTGCAGCCGAAGAGGCCCTGAAGAACGCCAAGACCGAAATTGACCTGGCCAAGGCCACTTCGGAACTGGCTATCATGGCAGCGCAGATATCGGCCTTGCGCCGGTTCCGCCAGAAGAAATAAGTCGCCTTTGCACTGCGCGCAAAACCACCTTCGGGTGGTTTTGTTTTTTGTGACTCAGGCCAGGGTTGGCTGATCGGGCAATTCGTTGGGTCGGACCTGGCCCGGCGCCAGGGGAAAGTGGCCCTCCAGCAAGGCGGAAACCTCTTCAACCGCGGCCGCCAGACCGTCTTCAAAGCGTCCATCACGCAACGCCTCCCCGAGCCGCGCCACCATGGCATGCCAGTCCTCGGGTGCTACGGCGTGGTTCAGGCCCCGGTCGGCCAGCAGTTCGATGGTACGCTCGGCCAGCAGCAGGTAGATCAGCACCCCGTTGTTGTGCTCGGTGTCCCATACATGCAGCTTGCCAAACTGTGACAGCGCACGCTGGCGGGTGATGGTGCGCATGTGGCCCGGGCGCAGCAGGTAGCTATTGGGCAGACCAGCCTCGATACAAATCCGAATCTCGCCGGTGTGCCAGCCCTCGCTGGCCGTGACCTTCTGCTTGAGCCGGGCAAGGGTGTCGGGGCTGATGACGCGGTGGGAATCCTCCATCCAGCGGTGTCGCAACAGACGTTTGATACGGTCCCACATCACCAGTCTCCCGAGGCGCCGCCGCCTCCAAAGTCACCACCGCCGCCGGAACTGAATCCGCCACCGCCCCCCGATGAGCCTGAACTCCAGCCGCCACCACTGCTTCCGCCGCCCAACGTGCTGCCGCCTCGGCCACCACGCGCCAGGCTGGACACCAGCGTGAACACCATCGCCACCAGCGCCGCCACGACGCCGATGACCATGCTAGCCGTGGCCAGCTTGACGACCACGCCAACGATGGTGCCGGTCAGCACGGCACCCAGCTTGTTGCCGAACAGACCACGGGCAATGCGCCCGCCCAGCATCACGCCAAAGAACAGAAACACCACCAGGTTCTGCCACTGAAACACGTCGCCTGCGCCGCCGCTGCCCGTGTCGGGCGCCGCAGGGGCGGGCAGCGCTTCTCCCTTGATCAGCGCCAGGATCTGGTCCACACCGGCATCGATGCCGCCGGCGTAGTCGCCCTGCTTGAAGCGTGGCGTCAGGGCCGAGTCGATGACCTGCTTGGCGGCCAGGTCTGGGATGGCGCCTTCCAGCGACTTGGCCACCTCGATGCGCAGTTTGTGGTCGTTCTTGGCGATGATCAGCAGCAATCCGTCGCCAATGCCCTTGCGCCCGATCTTCCAGGCGTTGCCTACCCGGTTGGCATAGCTGGCAATGTCCTCGGGCTGGGTGGTGGCAACCAGCAGCACCACGACCTGTGAGCCGTTGCTGGATTCAAAGCCGGTGAGCTTGCTCTCCAGCGCCTGCTGCTGCGCGCTGGAGAGCGTTGCCGTCTGGTCGATAACATGGCCGCTCAGTGCTGGCACGGGCAACACGCCCTGCGCGCTGGCGGCCCAAGCCAGCAGGCTCAGGACCAGGGCGGACAGCCAGCGTTGCAGCACGCCCGGGCCTTATTTTTTGTTGAAATCCACGACCGGCGGCGCGCTGATGGCGGCTTCGTTCTGCACCGCAAAGGCAGGCTTGGGCTGGTAGCTGAACACCATGGCCGTCAGGTTGCTGGGGAAGCTGCGAGCCAGCACGTTGTAGTCCTGTACCGACTGGATGTAGCGGTTGCGCGCCACCGTGATGCGGTTCTCGGTGCCTTCGAGTTGCACGCGCAGGTCACTGAAGCCCTTGTTGGCCTTCAGGTCGGGGTAGCGCTCGCTGACCGCCATCAGCCGGCTCAAGGCGCCGCTGAGTTCTCCCTGTGCCGCCTGGAACTTCTGGAACGCCTCGGGGTTGTTCAGGGTTTCCGGGCTGACCTGGATGGACGTCGCCTTGGCGCGGGCCTCCACCACCTTGGTCAGGGTCTCCTGCTCGAAATTGGCCTCGCCCTTGACCGTGGCCACGATGTTGGGCACCAGATCGGCACGCCGCTGGTACTGGTTCAGCACCTCGCTCCAGGCGGACTTGGTCTGCTCGTCCAGGCGCTGAAAGTCGTTGTATCCACAGCCCGACAGCACACTCGCCGCCAGCACTGCCAAAATCCAATTCTTCATGGTGGTCTCTCTCCGGTTGCAGGGGTACAGCATACATGGGATGTGGCCGATGGAAATTAAACCGGCGGCGGAGCCAGCATAAACGCGGCAAAATGGGCAATTCATCTCATTCACACCACCCATGTCCAAAGCCCGCCAGCACGCTGCCGCCCTCAGCGGCACACCCGATGAGGTGGAAGCTTCGTTCTACGAGGCGCTGCAAGCGGCCGACATTGAAAAACTGATGGCCTGCTGGGCCGAGGACGACGACATCGTCTGCATCCACCCCGGCGGTCCCCGTGTGGTGGGGCCTGGCGCGATCCGAGCGGCGTTTGACGCCATCTTCGGCCATGAGGGCTCGATCCAGGTCCACCCCGAATCCATACGCCGCATCGACGCCCTGGCCAGCGCCGTGCACCATGTGCTGGAGCGGATCGAGGTCATGACCGGCGAGGGGCCGGTGCAGGCCTACGTGCTGGCGACCAATGTGTACCACCACACCCCCCATGGCTGGCGTCTGGTGGCCCACCATGCCAGCCCCGGCACCCAGGACGAGGTGCAGGAGATTAACCAGGCACCTCAGGTGCTGCACTGAGAGGGAAATTGCATGCTAGCCCTCGTGGATATTGCGTAAAGCGCTATGAATTACGTAGCACCCCGGTGGTTGCCAGGTGGCAACCTGCAAACCATCTGGCCTGCACTCTGCGCACGCCGGGTGCTGGGCGGGCTACCGAAGTACCGGCGGGAGCGCTGGGCCACGCCGGACGCCGATTTCATCGACGTGGATTTCTTGGAGGGTGCTGCGCCGCCCGCGCAGCCGCTGCTGGTGCTGTTCCACGGCCTGGAAGGTTCCTCTGCCAGCCACTACGCCCAGGCCTTTGCCGACTTCGCCCGTGACCACGGCATGGCCTACGCGGTGCCGCACTTTCGCGGTTGCAGTGGTGAGCTGAACCTGGGTCCGCGGGCCTACCACTCCGGGGATTTCGAGGAAATCGGCTGGGTGTTGCAGCGCTTCCGCCAACTGCACCGCGGCCCCATCGCCGCGGTCGGCGTCTCACTGGGTGGCAACGCCCTGTTGCGCTGGGCCCAGGAAATGGGCGCGTCCGCGGCGCAGGTAGCGGATGCCGTGGCGGCCGTCAGTTCGCCGATCGACCTGGCCGCCGGCGGCCGCGCTATCGGCCAGGGTTTCAACCGTCTGGTCTATACCCGCATGTTCCTGAACACCATGAAGCCCAAGGCCTTGCGCAAGCTGGCCCAGCACCCGGGGCTGTTTGACCGCGCGGCCCTGCTGCAGGCCCGGGATCTGTACGCATTTGACAATGTTTTCACGGCGCCGCTGCATGGTTTCAAGAACACCGACGACTACTGGCAGCGCGCCTCGGCCAAGCCGCACCTGAAACAGATTCGCATCCCGGCGCTGGTGGTCAACGCCCGCAACGACCCGTTTGTGCCGGCCTGGTGCCTGCCGTCACGCACGGAGGCCGGCTCCCACGTCACACTGTGGCAACCCGCACACGGCGGGCACGTCGGCTTTGCGCAGGGGCGCCTGCCCGGCCATGTGCGCTCCATGCCGGACGCCGTGGGCGGCTGGCTGCTGCAACACCTTATCTCTTCACCGGAGTCTCACCTTGGACGACATCGTTAAACAGGCCATGGCCAAATGGCCCAACGTGCCCGATTGCTACGGCTGGCTCGGGCTGGATGCGCGCGGCGACTGGTACATGCGCGATGACCGGGTGCAGGCGCAGGGTGGCTTTGCCAGCGGTGCGCCGGGTGCCAAGGGCTCGCGCCTGGTCCATGACAAGCTGATTGCCTTCATCGAGCGCAACTACCTGGCCGACGCCCAGGGCCGCTGGTTCTTTCAGAATGGCCCCCAGCGTGTCTATGTGGAGCTGGAGGTGACGCCCTGGGTCTGGCGTGTGCAGTCCGACCTGTCGGTGCAAGCCCATACCGGGGAGGCCACCGTTTGCAATGCCTGTCTGATCGACGAACGCGGCTGGCTGTTCCTGGAGACACCCCTGGGCCTGGGTCTGGTGCACACGCAGGACATGGGTGACGCGGCCCGGGCGGTGGAGGGGGGCTTGTGGATGCCACAGTCCGTGCAGCGTGCCGACCTGCCAGCACGCTACGGCTATGTAACCAGCCCGGCGCAGAACATCACAATGCTATAAACTCAATAGCTTGGCACGCATGATCCACGAGGGCTAGCGCCCATTTTGCCAGTATGGATACGGAAAAAAGCCGGCGTGGCTAGCCGGCTTGCGTGTCGGGCTCTGCCCGGTTACTTGGGGGCATCCGCTTTGACCGGTTCGGGGAACTTGGCGCCGCCAGCGTTGGCCATATAGGTCACGGCACGGGCAATTTCAAAGTTGTCGTAGTCGCCACCGCCCTGGGCGGGCATGGCGTTCTTGCCCTTGAGCGCCGAGTTCAACAGGGCATCAAAGCCGGTCTTGATGCGCGGCGCCCAGGCGGCCGCATCGCCAAACTTGGGCGCGCCGAGCATGCCAGCGGTGTGGCAGGCGGTACAGACGGCACCAAACACCTGTTCGCCAGTGCGCATTTCGCGGTTGGCATTGCGGATTTCGATGGTGCCTACTTTCTGGATACGGGCGGTCACGGCCTGCTCCAGATCGGCGGCGCCGGCCTGTGGCTTGTTGGCCGATGTGACAAAGTACACTAGGCCGATGATCAGAAAGATCGGCGCGACAAAGGAAAACAACACGGCCATCAGCAACTGCTTGGGGGTTTTGATCGGGCCGGTGTGGGCCTCTTCGTGGCCGGAAGTATTGATGTTGCTCATGAATTCCTCAAATAATCGGACTGACTCTGCAAGAAGCGGCGATTATAGCGGTGAGGTATGGCTTAAGGATTGCTGACGCCTTTTTCGCAAGCCCCCTGCAATTGGTCCGGTAAAGGCCTGTTTTTGAGGTTGCAAGATTACAATCGGCGCAGTTGCTTCACTCCAGAAGGGCGTGCCAAATTTTTTTTTTGGTGCGGCTTTTCCCAATTTGATTTTCAATTTCGTTTCATGCTGAGCGCACATGGTTTGACCTGCGTGCGCGGTGATCGGCGCCTGTTTGCCAAGCTGGATCTCGCCGTGGGTGCGGGGGAGTGGCTGCACGTGCGTGGCGAGAACGGCGCCGGCAAGACCAGCCTGTTGCGCCTGCTGGCGGGTCTGTCGCAGCCGGCCGAGGGCGAAATCCGCTGGTGTGGCGAACCCATCGGCCAGGCCGAATCCGCTTACCGCCAGAACCTGCTGTTCTTTGGCCACCATGGCGCACTCAAGGAAGACCTGACCGCGATGGAAAACCTGGGCTTCTCGGCCGCCATGGATGGTGCTGATTTTCAGGAGGCCACGGCGCTGGCTGCACTGTACAAGTTCGGGCTCAAGGGCCGCGAGGAATTGCCGGTGCGGGTCTTGTCCGCCGGGCAGAAGCGCCGTGTCATGCTGGCCCGCCTGGCCATTCGCAAGGCCAAGCTATGGGTGTTGGATGAACCCTTTACCGCACTGGATGTCAAGGCCGTGGACCTGTTGTCCAATCTGATTTCGGAGCATGTCGCCAATGGCGGCATGGCCGTGCTGACCAGCCACCAGACCATGCCGATTCCCGGCGGACGGGTGGTGCAGTTATGAACGCCATGCTGGCTGTGATGCGCCGTGACCTGCTGATGGTCATGCGCCGCAAGAGCGAGGTGCTGACCGCGCTGTTCTTCTTTGTCATTGTCAGCAGCCTGTTTCCGCTGGGCATTGGGCCTGAGCCGGCGCTGTTGCGCAAAATTGCCCCCGGCGTCCTGTGGGTCGGCGCCCTGCTGGCCACCATGCTGGGCCTGCAGCGCATGTTTGCCGCCGATCATGCAGACGGCACGCTGGAGCAGATGGCTATTTCGCCGACGCCATTGGTCTGGCTGGTGGTGGGCAAGGTGGCCGCGCACTGGCTGGTCAGCGGCCTGCCGCTGGTGCTGATGGCGCCGGTGCTGGGCATTCAGTTTGACCTGGACCCCGGCGCGCTGGGCGTTTTGATGCTGGCGCTGCTGCTGGGCACGCCCCTGCTGTCGCTGATTGGTGCCATTGGCGCCGCACTCACGCTGGGGGTGCGCGGTGGCGGTGTGCTGCTGAGCCTGCTGGTATTGCCCTTGTATGTGCCCGCTCTGATTTTTGGCGCCGGTGCGGTAGAGTCCCACATTTCCGGACTGGGCGCTGGCGGACACCTGTCTCTGCTGGCAGCCATTCTGACGCTGGCCGTGTTTTTTGCGCCGTGGGCAGCCACGGCCGCCTTGAGGATCGCATTGGAATGAGTAATCGACTGATCAACTGGTTCAAATTTGCCAGCCCCGCCACGTTTTATCCGCTTGCGGGCAAGATGATTCCCGTGTTCTGGGTACTCGCGGCGTTGTTTGGCGGGTTCGGCTTATGGCTGAGCTTTTTTGTTGCCCCCACCGATGCCACCCAGGGCGAGGGCTACCGCATCATCTTCATCCACGTGCCCACATCCTGGATGTCCATGTTCATCTACATGGTCATGGCAGCCTGGGCTGCGATGGGACTGTCGCTCAATGCGCGTCTGTCGAGCATGATGGCGCAGGCTCTGGCGCCCACTGGTGCGCTGATGGCCTTCCTGTCGCTGTGGACCGGCGCATTCTGGGGTAAGCCGATGTGGGGTACCTGGTGGGTGTGGGATGCGCGACTCACCTCGGAACTGATCCTGTTCTTCCTGTACCTGGGCTTTATGGCCCTGCAGGCCTCCATTGACGATCCGCGCCGTGCCGACAAGGCCGGTGCCATCGTGGCCCTGGTTGGCGTGGTGAACGTGCCCATCATCTACTTCTCGGTCAAATGGTGGAACACCCTGCACCAGGGCGCTTCGGTGTCGATCAATAAGTCGCCCTCCATGGCCATGACCATGCTCTGGGGCATGCTGCTGATGGCCCTATGTCTGTGGATGTATTCCATCGCCATGGCCCTGACCCGGGTGCGGGCCATTATTCTGGAGCGCGAATCCCACACCGACTGGGTGAAGCAATTGAGCGAGGTGAAGCCATGATCTGGAATTCGGCCAGTGACTTTTTTGCCATGGGCGGCTACGGTTTGTACGTCTGGGGCAGCTTTGGTGTGTGTGCTGTGGCTTTTTTGGTGGAACCTTTGATGATCGCCAAGCGTCATAAAGACATTGTTCGAACCCTGCGCCGCCAGGCCGTGGCCGAAAAACTGGAAATGGAAAACAAGTGAAACGCTGGAAAAAACGAGCCGCGATCATCGGCGGCGGACTGGTGGCCGTAGGTATTGCCGCCGCACTGGTGCTCAATGCCCTCAACAGCAACATCGCGCTGTACGTGACACCGAGTGACGTGCTTGCCGGCAAGGCGCCCAAATTTCAGTCCTTCCGCATCGGTGGTCTGGTCAAGGAAGGGTCGCTGCGCCGGGACAACCTCACCGTGCACTTTGTCATGACCGACATGGTGCAGGATATTCCGGTGGCCTACACCGGCATCCTGCCGGACCTGTTCAAGGAAGGCAAGGGTGCGGTGGTGCAGGTCAAACCAGGGAGCGGCGAATACGTCGCCACGGAGGTACTCGCCAAGCACGACGAGAACTACATGCCACCGGAGGCCAAAGACGCGCTGGACAAGGCACAAAAGAGCAAAGGCGAAAACAAATCATGACTCCCGAACTCGGGCATCTTGCCCTCATCCTGGCTCTATGTGTCTCCTTGATTCAGGGAGTTCTTCCAATTTTTGGTGCCCAATACGGTCGCCGTGAATGGATCGTGCTGGCGCGACCCGCGGCGCAGGTTTCGTTCCTGCTGATGCTGGGCGCATTCGTGGCCTTGGCGTGGAGTTTCTACGTCAATGACTTCTCGGTGCAGTATGTGGCCGAGCACTCCAACTCACAGTTGCCCACCATTTACCGGTTTGGCGCCGTGTGGGGTGGGCATGAAGGGTCGCTGCTGTTGTGGGTGTTCATGCTGTCGGCCTGGACGGTGGCAGTGTCGTACTTCTCCCGCACGCTGGACGAAACCATGGTGGCCCGCGTGATCGGTGTGTTGGGGCTGGTCATGTCCGGCCTGCTGCTGTTCATTCTGTTCACGTCCAACCCGTTCAACCGCCTGCTACCCGCTGCCGAGAACGGCCGCGACCTCAATCCGCTGCTGCAGGACCCCGGTCTGGTGTTCCACCCCCCCATGCTGTACATGGGCTATGTGGGCTTTGCCGTGGCCTTTGCCTTTGCCATTGCCGCGCTGCTGTCGGGCAGGCTGGATGCGGCCTGGGCTCGTTGGTCGCGTCCCTGGACAACCGCCGCCTGGATCTTCCTGACGCTGGGTATTGCGCTGGGCTCCTGGTGGGCGTATTACGAACTGGGTTGGGGCGGCTGGTGGTTCTGGGACCCGGTGGAAAACGCCTCGTTCATGCCCTGGTTGCTCGGCACCGCGTTGTTGCACTCGCTGGCCGTCACCGAGAAGCGGGGCAGCTTCAAGAGTTGGACCGTGCTGCTGGCCATTGGCGCCTTTTCGCTGTCGTTGTTGGGCACCTTTCTGGTGCGCTCGGGTGTGCTGACCTCGGTGCATGCCTTTGCCACCGACCCGCGGCGCGGCATATTCATCCTGATCCTGCTGGTACTGGTGGTCGGTTCTTCGCTGACCCTGTTTGCTTGGCGTGCACCCAAGGTGGCGCTGGGCGGCTCGTTTGCCCTGATTTCACGGGAATCCATGATGCTGACCGGCAATGTGCTGCTGGTTGTGGCCTGTGCCTCCGTGCTGCTCGGTACCCTGTACCCGTTGATCATTGACGCGCTGAAGCTTGGCAAGATTTCCGTTGGGCCACCCTATTTCAATGCCGTGTTCGTACCGCTCATGTCACCGGTTTTGTTTCTGCTGGCGGCTGTTCCGCTGGCGCGCTGGAAGAACACCGATGTTCGTGAAATCGCTTGGCGCATGTGGATTCCGGGCTCCCTGGCCTTGCTGGCCGGTGTATTGATTCCCTATGCCATGGGTGGTTGGACCGTGTTAACCGGCCTGGGCGTGGCTTTGTCGATATGGATTGCGTCCTCTGGCGTGATCCAGGTTGCGCGCCGCCTGAAGAGCGGGATGCCTCCCGCATCGTTCTGGGGCATGCACCTAGGGCATTTCGGCATTGCCGTGTTCGTGTTCGGGGTGACGATGGTTGGCGGCTACCAGGAAGAACAAGACGTGCGCATGGAGCCCGGCGACACCGTCGTGGTCGGTGGCCACCAGTTCAAGATGCTGGGCGTCAAGGATGTGCCGGGCCCCAACTACAGCGCAGCACAGGGAGCATTTGAGGTTTCGCAAAACGGCAAGGTCAGTCAGATTCTGCAACCCGAGAAGCGCAACTATTTTTCCTCTACCATGCCCATGACCGAAGCGGCGATTGATGCCGGCTTTACCCGCGACGTGTATGTCTCCCTGGGCGAACCGCTGGAGGGCAAGGCCTGGGCCGTGCGCGTCTACTTCAAACCCTTTGTGGACTGGATCTGGGGCGGTTGTCTGTTGATGGCCCTGGGCGGCCTGTTTGCCGTGTGTGACAAGCGCTATCGTCTGCGGGTTAAGTCCGCAGCCACGGTGGCACCGGTGGCTGCCAGCGTGTTGAATGGAGTGACGCCATGAAAGCCAAGTTTCTGATCCCTCTGGGCCTGTTTGTCGTGCTGGTCCTGTTTCTGGCCGTTGGCCTGGGGCTGGACCCGCGCGAGGTGCCATCGCCCCTTGTCAACAAGCCGGCACCCGTTTTCAAGCTGACGCAGCTCGAACAGCCCGAACTACAGTTCGGCACCGAAGATCTGAAGGGCAAGGTTTGGCTGTTCAATGTGTGGGCGTCGTGGTGTGTGGCCTGCCGCCAGGAGCATCCGGTGCTGATGGAGTTTTCGCGCAGCCAGTTGGTGCCCATCGTCGGGCTGGACTACAAGGACCAGCGCAAGGACGCATTGGGCGTGCTGCGGCGCGCCGGCAACCCCTACGACATCACGGCCTTTGACGGCGATGGCCGCGTGGGCATCGACTACGGTGTCTACGGGGTACCCGAGAGCTATGTGATCGACAAGGCCGGCGTCATTCGCTACAAGCACATTGGGCCGATCACGGCCGAGGCCTTGGAAAAAACCATCATCCCCCTCATCAACGAGCTGAAAAAATCGTGAAATATCTGTACGCATTGGTGCTGGCCTTGCTCGCTGCCAGCGGGGCCGGGGCGAAGGAAGCCGCGCAGTTGGCTGAAGACCCGGTGGTGGAGCAGCGCCTGATTGCCATTTCCGAGGAAATGCGCTGTCTGGTCTGCCAGAACGAGTCATTGGCCGGTTCCCGCGCGGACCTGGCCATGGACCTGCGCCGTGAGTTGCGCGGCCTGATCAAGCAGGGCAAGACGGACGCGGAAATCAAGGAGTTCATGGTTAGCCGCTACGGCGACTTTGTGCTCTACCGCCCACCGGTCAAGCCCATGACCTGGCTGTTGTGGGCAGGCCCCTTTGGTTTAATGGGCATTGGCGTCGTCGCCCTGTTCATGTACCTGCGCCGGCGCAATGCGAGCATTGCCTCCGATAAATTGACAGACGAAGACCACAAGCGCGTGGAAGCGCTGCTCCAGGAAGGCGAAAAATGATTGGATTCTGGGTTGCCGGGGCACTGGCAGTTGTGTTGGTGCTGGCACTGCTGTTCAGGCCTTTCCTGTTGAAATCATCCGGTTCGGGCGTTTCGCGACGCCAGCTCAACACGGCCATTTACCGTGACCAGTTGGCACGGCTGGAGCGCGACCGTGCCGAGAACATGCTGGCCGAGGCGGACTACGCCCAGGCCCGTGATGAGCTGCAGCGCCGTGTAATCGACGACACCCGGGATGAGGATGCCACGGCGACCCTGCGTGCGCCCCGAAAGACCATGCTTGCGGTTGGGCTGGCCCTGCCGGCTCTGGCCATTGGCTTGTACATCCTGCTCGGCAGCCCGGCGGCGCTGGAGCCCAGTGTGGCCCAGCACCAGGTTTCTTCGCAGGACATGGAGCGTCTCACGGCGGGTCTGGCGCAGAAGCTGGAAAAAGACCCCAGCAATCTGCAGGGCTGGGCCATGCTGGCGCGCTCCTACAAGATGCTGGGCCGCAACACGGAGGCGGAGCAGGCCTTTGAGCGTGCCGGCTCCTTCCTGGACAACGACGCACAATTGCTGGCCATCTACGCGGACCTGTCGGCGACCAATGCCAACGGTAACTTTGCCGGCAAACCGACTCAACTCATTGAGAAGGCCCTGAAGGTGGACCCGGAGAATGCCATGGCCTTGTGGCTGGCCGGAACGGCCGCGTTCCGCGCTGGGCAGTTTGAATCGGCCGTCCGCATCTGGGAGCGGTTGACGCAGCAGATCGAGCCCGATTCTGAAGATGGCCGCATGTTGCAGGACTCCATTGGTGCGGCCTACGCGGCCATGGGCAAGACGGCGCCCAAAATGGCCGCCAAGGGACCGATTCCGGCGGGTGGCAATACCGGCACGCCTGCGTCGGCCGGTGCTGGAGCCAGCGTGCAGGGTCAGGTGGAGTTGGATGCCGCCCTCAAAGCCAAGGCCGCGCCCGGTGACACGGTCATGGTGATTGCACGCGGCCCTGGTTCGCGCATGCCGGTGGCCGTTGTGCGCGCCAACGTGTCCGAGTTGCCTCTCAAGTTCACGCTGGATGACTCCCTGGCCATGAGTCCACAGGCCCGGATTTCGGCAGCCAGCCAGGTCGAGGTTGAGGCCCGTATCTCCAAGACCGGCATGGCGCAACCCGAGTCCGGTGATCTGATGTCTGCGGTGCAGACCGTGAAGCTGGGCGCCACGGGTGTCAAGCTTGTCGTCAACAAGATCAGGCCCTGATCTCGGTGTCTTCTGCCAGCGTTGTCACCAGGGTGAATCGAATGCGCAAGCCCCTTTGGATATTGGGCCTGCTGCTCGCCGGGATTAGCCAGTTAGCCATGGCCAAGACCCCGGGCGAGGTACCCATTGGTGGCGAACTGCGCAATGCCTCCATGCAAGGCATCTCCGTGCCGTCCCAGCGGCTGTCGGATTTTCGTGGCAAGCCTCTGGTCATCAATGTATGGGCCAGCTGGTGCGGTCCCTGCCGCCAGGAGATGGGTTCACTGGAGCGTCTGTCGCGCCGCTACGGTGGCAAGCAATTCAATGTGATTGGCATTTCCACGGACGATTACCGCGACCGGGCTCAGGCGTTTGTGAAACAGCTCAACATCAGTTTCAGCAACTTCATTGACCATGAACTGTTTTTGGAAAACATGCTGGGTGCCGACCATCTTCCTCTGACATTGTTGATCGATGCACAGGGCAAGGTGCTGGGCAAGCACTACGGCTCCCAGGAGTGGGACGGTGCCGAGGCCGTGGCGCTGATTGCAAAGACATTCCGGGTCAAGTTGTAGCTGCCAGTCGCGCACCCTCGGGGATGTGCGAAAATACTAGTTGTTCGTTTCTTCCCATAGTGCGGCTGTAGCTCAGTGGATAGAGTATTGGCCTCCGAAGCCAAGGGTCGTGGGTTCGATCCCCGCCAGCCGCACCAGTACCGGTGACTCCGCGTAGTCACATCTCTCACGTTTCTATGACGCGCACCCTTACGCGTACAAACCTCCACAGTTCACGACTCACGCGCATCCTTGCCGATCTGGGTGCGATGGATGCCATTGATCCCGGTCCCGCCTTTGCGGAGCAACTGGGGCAGTGGGTCGACTTCAAAAGTGCCATTGCGCTGTCGGCTGTCCACAATGCGGGTGCCGCTCCCTCACCTGAGCACGGCATGGATGGGCGCGCCGCGCCAGTGCACGCCCTGGAGCAGGAGTTCACCCGGCTACGGGTCAGTCTGGAGCAGTTGATTACCCACAGTGGTGCACCAAAGTCCGGAGGCGCGCGCGGGGAAATGCCGATGCCCGCGCCAGGCGCATCGCCGGAGGATGCGCGGGCCTATGCACCCTATCGCCGCTACCATCAGGCGCTGCAGCGAGATATGGAAACCAAGGTGGGAACCTTGCGGGCCAAGGTACGAGACGCGGTGGCACAGGCCTCGCCCAAACTCCGGCAACTCGCAGCCCTCGATGCCGCCTTCGAAGGCGTGCTCATGGAGCGAGCAGCCAAGTTGCTGGCAACGGTGCCTTCCCTTCTGGAGAAGCGCTTTAACCAATTGCTCAAGTCGCATCAGCAAGCGGCTGCTGAGCAGCAACCATCCGACAGCCTTGATCTCTGGATGAAACCGGATGGCTGGTTGATGCGCTTTCGCCATGAGTTGCAATCGGTGCTGCTGGCGGAACTGGACCTTCGGCTGCAACCGGCCCTGGGACTCCTTGAAGCATTCCATAACGAGAAAACACAACAAGCATGAATCGACATTTATTTGCGGGCACCTTCCTGGTGGGTGCCCTGGCGGTCGTCTGGATCGCAACCGGATTCTTTGGCTCGAACCTGTTGGCGTTGCTGATGACGGTGATCATCGGCGCGGTGTACGCGTTTGGTGCGCTGGAGTTGCACCGCTTTCGCCAGGCGACAACGACGCTAACCACGGCACTGTCCGCCATTCCTGCCGACCTGTTGGGCCTGGAGCCGTGGCTGGCTGGTGTGCACCCCATGCTGCAGAACTCCGTGCGATCGCGCATTGAAGGCGCGCGTGTGGGGCTGCCAGGCCCAGCACTTACGCCCTATCTGGTGGGCTTGCTGGTGATGTTGGGAATGTTGGGCACGTTCCTGGGCATGGTCGTTACCTTAAACGGCGCGGTGTTTGCCCTGGAAGGAACCACCGATCTCCAGGCCATCCGCTCGGCCTTTGCGGCGCCGATCAAGGGGCTGGGGCTGGCCTTCGGAACTTCGGTGGCTGGTGTGGCCTCATCGGCGATGCTGGGGCTGATGTCGGCCGTGAGCCGGCGCGAGCGACTGATGGCCGCGCAGTTGCTCGACACCTGCATTGCGACCGTGCTGCGCCCGTTCTCGCTGACCCACCAGCGCCAGGAAGCCTACAAGGCCCTGCAACTGCAATCCCAGACCCTGCCCGCCGTGGTGAACCAACTGCAGACCATGATGGAGACGATGCAAGGCATGCACCAACAACTCCATGATGGTTTGCTGCGCAACCAGGACAGCTTCCACAAGGACGTCAAGGACGTCTACACCGAGTTGGCGAGCTCGGTGGATCAATCACTGCGGTCCAGTCTGGCCGAAGGCGCTCAGGCGGCCGGTGAAAGCCTCAAGCCGGTGCTGACAACGGCGATGTCAGACATTTCCCAACAGACCAAGCTGCTGCACGAGCGCGTGGTGGCAGCGACGGAACGGCAGTTCGCCGAGCTGTCTGCACGCTTCAGCGGTGCCTATGCTGCCTGGCAGGCCGATCAGGCGTCGAATGACCGCCAGCGCCTGGACGCCTGGATGGGCCAGTTGGATCACATGCTGGCCACGATGAGGCAGGAGTGGCAACACACGGGATCGCAAACGCTGGCCCAGCAGCAGGCCATCTGCAATACGCTGTCCAGCACCGCGCAGGACATCTCCGAGCACGCCCGCAGCAGCGCCAGCAAGACACTGGATGAAATTGCGCAACTCGTGGCACGCTTCGATGCATTGGCGCAGTCCCGCATGGCCTCGGAAGCAGCATGGACCACCCAGCAGGGTGAACGCCTGGACCAATTGGTCGGCACGTTGCGCGCCGAACTGTCGGCGCTGCGCGATGACGAAGCCTCACGTGGCAATGCTGCCGTCGAGCGGCTTGGCGACCTGCAGACCGCCCTCACACAGCATCTGAGCACCTTGGGAACCGCACTGGAAGAACCCATCACGCGCCTGATTCACACCGCTTCGGAAGCACCGCGTGCGGCCGCCGAGGTGATTAGCAGGCTGCGCCAGGAGATCTCCGCCAGCGTGGCGCGGGACAACGAACTGCTGGAAGAGCGTGCCCGCATCATGGAAACGCTCAGTGCCTTGCTCGACGCCATCAACCATGCGTCGGTCGAGCAGCGTGCCGTGATCGATACCCTGGTGGCATCTTCTGCGGTGGCGCTGAACACGGCGAACAGCCAGTTCGCTGACAAGGTGGACGCAGAAGCGGCCAAGTTGTCCGACATTGCCGCCAGCGTGACGGGCAGTGCGGTGGAGGTCTCCGCCCTGAGCGAAACCCTGGGCTTTGCCGTGAGCGCATTCGGTGGTGCGAATGAGAAGCTGATTGCGAGCCTGCAGCGTATCGAGGGGGCGCTGGACAAGTCGATGGCGCGCAGTGACGAACAGCTTGCCTATTACGTGGCACAGGCGCGGGAGATCATTGACCTCAGCATCATGTCGCAAAAGGAAATCGTCGGCGAGCTGGGTCAACTATCGGGCAAGCAAGCCCGCATCGCTGCTGAGGTCGCCTGATGGTGGATGACAGCGACGCGGGCCTGGAGCAGACCGCTCCGGTGTGGGCCGCCTTTGGCGATTTGATGTCGGGCCTGTTGGGCGCATTTGTGCTGTTGCTGGTGGGTGTGTTGGTTGCCCACCTGCAATTGGCCAGCCACCTCGAAGACGAGGTCAAGAAGCGCCAGCAAGAAGAGCAACGCCGAATCAGTTTGGAACAGGCTTTGGCAGGTCCGCTCGCGTCGGGGCGCATCACGTTGAACAACGGGCGCATTGGCATCAGCGGGCGGCTGTTGTTCTCCTTGAATTCCGACCAGTTGCAACCCGAGGGCCACAAACTGCTGGAAAGCCTGGTGACACCGCTGCGATCCTATCTGGCCGCACGTGACGAAATGCTGATGGTCAGCGGTTTCACTGATGACCGTTCCATTCGCGCCAGCAACAGCCAGTTCACCGACAACTGGGAGCTGTCGGCCCAACGGGCCTTGACCGTCACGCGGACCCTGATCGACGAGGGCATGCCGTCTTCGATGGTGTTTGCGGCGGCATTTGGCGCGGAGCAGCCGATTGCCCCCAATGCCGATGAGAAGGGGCGTGCACAAAATCGGCGGGTGGAAATGTCTCCGGTGCCCAAGGTGCGCAACGCCGCATCAGCATCCCCATGACCACCTCCGAGTCCGGTGGTGCTGCGTTGCAGCAGATCGAACGCTTGCGGCTGGAAGGCGCCGCGCGGTTCGATCCCCTGGGTCTTCGCTTCATCGAGATACTGTCCGAGCGGACCCACAGCCAGCAGGGGCGCGCAAGAGAGGTTCTGGATGCCCGCTTACTCCAAGCCATCGCGACCTTGCAGGCGCGTATGGAACAGGCGCGTGTTGCGGCGGCGGATGCGGTCGCCACGCCCGCGGCGGACGTACACGTTGGCGCCCTGCGCGCACTGGTGCAGCGCCTGGAAGCGCTGGCGCCTGCCGGTGCCGATGCGCGGGTCGGAGAGTCCACATCCTCACACGCCGAGCTCAAATCCGTGCGGTACTTCCGAAAAACCTGGGCTAGGCTCAGTGCCGACAAGCAGGTGACGCAGGCACTCAATCTGGCGCCCAGGAATGCAGGCCCCATCAATTCGCACATGGTCGTTCTTCGCTCACTGACGCTGATGCGCGACACCTCGCCGGACTACCTCAACCGTTTTATGTCGTATGTCGATACGCTGCTGTGCCTGGAGCAGGGCAAGGCGGCACCTCCGGCGCCTGCAAAGGCCTCCCGCGGCCGGTCCCGCTAGCGGATGCTCGGCCCCGGGGCGCGTCACAGTGCCCGAGCCCAGTCGGGGCGCAGTTGCGCGGCCTGTGGCCGCTCGATGGCGGTGCGGACCTCGCGCAGCAGGCGGTCCTTCTCGGCGCCCAGCGTGCCCTTGAGCACCAGCCAGTTGGAGGCATGGTCACTGCGGAATACGGTGCGCTGAAGGTCCAGACCCTGCAGCAATTGTTCAATTTCCCGGAACAGCTCGGTTTGACCCAACGGTTCCCACTGTGGAAATCCCGCGCGAAAGCGCTCCTCCCCCTGCGGAAAGCTGACCACCAGACTGGCCAGAAACTCGGGCTGCGTCGCATTGGCCAGGCGGGCCGAGTTCTCGGCGTGCTGGCGGGACAGCAGGCGTCCGCCCAAGCCGTTGAGCAGCATCACGGAGCGGGTGATGCCGGCCGCGCCCAGCTTGTCCAGCGCATCACGGGTCGATGCAAAGGTTTCGCCCTTGTTGACGTGCTGCAGCACCGTGTCGTCGCCCGACTCGGCTCCCACATAGGCCAGGGACAGGCCGACTTGGCGCAGTTCACGCAGCTCCTCGACGGACTTGCTGCGCACATTGCGCGGCAGGCAGTAGCTGGAAATCCGGCGTGCCGACGGCAGATGTTGGCGGATGGCGGTCAGCACGGTCATCAGCCTGCGGGTGGACAGGGCCATGGCATCACCATCCCCCAGAAAGACACGTTGCACCTGCTGTCCAAAACGCTCGCCGCACCGCTGGATGGCGAGCAGCGTCTCTGCCTCATCCCGGATCGCAAACTTCTTCTGCGGCTCGGTGTACATCTCGCAGTAGGTGCACTTGTTCCACGAACAGCCGTTGGTGATCGGCAGGATCAGCGACTGCGCCTCGCTGGGCGGGCGAAAGACCGGGTTGATGTAATGAATGGGAAAGTCGTTGCGCACGGCAGGCCTATTGGTTCATGACGCAGGCGCCCGGTCCACCGGGGTGGCCGCAACTGCCACATGGGTTGGGCATGGATGGGGCTGGCGCTGGCGCAGAGGCCGCCGTCGTGGAAAAAACGGACAGCAGTTTTTCCAGCGCGGTGGAGTGGCATTGGGGGCACTCGGGGACGGTATCGGAGCGAACCAGCGCTTCAAACGTGGTGTGGCAGTCGTTGCAGGCGTACTCAAAAATGGGCATGGTGTTCTCCAGGATGGCAGGGTTGGCACAGCGGCTGACCGGGTGCCTGCCTACAATTCCCCACTGGAATATCAAATGGATTGCGATGCACAAGCAGGATACCGCAGGCGTTCAGGTAAACGCCAATATTAGTACGCCCAGCGCGCTGGAGCAGTTGCTGGGATTGTTCCAGCTCGAAACCGTGGCAACCGACCACTTTCGCGGGCAAAGCCTGGACCTGGGTTTTCGCAACCTGTTTGGCGGGCACATACTGGGTCAGTCCCTGGTGGCGGCGGGCAATACCTGTGACCACCGCAATGCCCACTCGCTGCACGCCTACTTCATCCGCGGCGGCGACCCGTTGGCGCCCATCGATTACCGGGTGGAGCGCATCCGCGATGGAAACACCTTCAGCGTGCGCCGCGTCGTGGCCTCGCAAGCGGACAAGGCGATTCTGATCCTGTCCTCGTCCTTCCAGGCGGATGAAGAGGGCTTTGAGCACCAGGTCTCCATGCCCGACGTGCCACCGCCCGAGTCGCTGCCCAGTGCGGCCCGCAGCAGCCGCCCGGTGCCGGAGCTGATTCCATCGCAGTCGGCAGAGCAGACGGCGCCCGATCTGGCCATTGAAATCCGCCCCATCGACCCGGTGGACCACTACCATCCCGAGAAGAAGGAGCCGCGCCAATACGTCTGGTTCCGTGCCGACGGGGCGGTGGAGGGCAATCAGGCGCTGCACCGCTGCCTGTTGGCCTATGCCTCGGACTTTGGCCTGCTCGGCACCAGCCTGCGGCCACACGCCGCCACCTACTACCAGCCAGACATGGTCACGGCCAGCCTGGACCACGCCATGTGGTTCTACCGCGACTTTCGCATCGACGACTGGCTGCTCTACGCCTGCGAGAGCCCGTCGGCGGGCCATGCGCGCGGCCTGAACCACGGCAACATCTTCAGCCGCGATGGCCAACTGGTGGCCTGTGTCACGCAGGAAGGCCTGATCCGGCGCGTGCGCCGTGACTGAACCTCAACGGCCATGACCCACTACCGCATCCTCTTCATCTGCATGGGCAACATCTGCCGCAGCCCCACGGCACACGGCGTGTTCCAGCGCCAGGTGGACGAACGGGGCTGGGACTGGGTGCACGTTGACTCCGCTGGTACACACAACTACCACCCTGGCAGCCCGCCGGATGAGCGTTCGCAGGCGCATGCCCGGCGGCGTGGCTACGATCTGGCCGCGCTGCGGGCACGCCAGGTGCAGGATGCCGACTTCGAGACCTTCGACCTGATACTGGCCATGGACCGGGATAACCTCGCGGAACTGCAGGCGCGCTGCCCCGGCGCACACCAGGGCAAGTTGCGCCGCCTCACCGAGTTTTGCCTAACCCACACGACCGATGTCGTGCCTGACCCGTACTACGGCGGTAGCGGTGGCTTTGAACGGGTGCTGGATCTGGTGGAGGATGCCTGCGCCGGGCTGGTGCTTCATGTGCAGGAACAAACGAAAGGGATACGACCATGAGCAGCACACCCACGGTGGTATTGGTACATGGCGCCTGGCACGGTGCCTGGTGCTGGCAGCGCGTGATGCCGCGCCTGCAGCGGAGCGGCATCCCCGCGCACGCGGTCACGCTGACCGGCGTCGCGGACCGCGCCCACTTAATGGTGCCGGGCATACGCCTGGCGACCCATGTGCAGGACGTGCTGGGCCTGATTACCGCCTTCGAGCTGGAGCACGTGGTGCTGGTGGGCCACAGCTACGGTGGCATCGTCATCACCGGCGTGGCCGACCAGTTGCAACAAAGCCAGCCGGGTCGCGTCGCCGCCCTGGTGTATGTGGATGCGGTCACACCCCACCCGGGCGAGAGCTGGAGCAGCCAGCATGCGCCAGAGACTGTGGCGCAGCGCCTGGCCGCGGCACAGGCCAGTGGCGGCATCAGCTTTGGCCCGCCGGATGCCAGCGTGTTTGGCCTGTCCGGCGCTGACCGTGACTGGGTCAACCGGCGCCAGACACCGCAGCCGTTGGGTGTGTATCAGGACCCACTAGAGTTTGATGCGGCGCGCATCGCCAGCCTGCCGCGCACCTTTATCGACTGCACCTCACCTGCGCTGCCCACCATCGCGGTGATGCGCCAGCGCGTGCGCACCGAGCCGGGCTGGGAAGTGCGCGAACTGGCCACCGGCCATGACCCCATGGTCAGCGAACCCGAGGCGTTGTCGAACCTGCTGATCGACGTGGCGCGGCGCTACCCCGGGTAAGGGCAGATCAAATCGCCCTTACGCCTTGGGTAGAAAAGCGTTGCGCAGTACCTGCTGGTCAAAACCCTGTGTGTCGCCACTCTGTGTGGCAAACCGGTACAGCGCCGCGGCATAGATGCCGGAGAGCGCGCCCTGTACCAGGAAGGACAGCAGCAAGGCGCTCAGGCTCAGCAGCAGCGCCAGCACGGCCAGGATGGCGCTGCCATTCGCAGCAAAGCCGATCACCAGTACGAAGCTCAGGACGATGAGCAAGAAATTCAGCAGCGTGAAGGCAGCACCCAGGCCCGCTTGTCCGGCGATGTTTTCACCCCAGGTGCGCTTCAGCATGGCGGCGCTCTCCTTCACCGCGTCCAACGGGCCGATGTCGCGGGCCAACAGCACCGGCACCACTAGAAAGGTGGCCAGCGTCCAGCCCGCGCCGATCAGGCCGACAACGATACGGCCAACAAATTCAAAGCGCTCGGCAATGCCGCGCAGCACCATGCCCACGGTAGCGGCCAGGGCCGCATAGCCCAGGATGGCCGGCCAGCGGGACGCGGCCTGGCGCAGGCCGTCGGCCATGGTGGGCGTGCCACCGTTCAGCCGGATCATGGCGGCCGCCACCAGTGCGGCGTTGAAGAAAAAGATCACAAAGTACTGGGTCAGGTAGAACAGAAAACCCAGGATGTACAGCGTTGAAGACGCAAACGGATGGCCGCCGCCACCGCGTCCGCCCAGCGCCATCCACCCCAGCACGGGAATGGCAAACGAGGTCAGTACCGCCAGCATGGCCATGGTCGAGATCAGCGGGAACAGCAGCAACTTGCGGTCCTGCTGCAAAACCGCGGCGCTGGCCTTGACCAGTTGCCAGCTGCGCGACAGACGTTCAAACATGGGTGGGCCTTTTTCGGTGGGCAAACAGGGCCCGAGCTTAGCCCAGGAATCGGGCAATTCCCCGGCCCGTGACACTGGAGCCCGATTCGATGACACTGCGGCCTTCGCATTCCCGCTTCATGTTCTGGAGGACTTTATGAAAAAGCGTGCATTCCTGTCGGCCACGGCACTGGCGGGCCTGGTCCCAACCGGACCCGCATTGGCCGCCGCAGCACCGGCGCGCGGCCCGGTGCTGCTCACCGTCAGCGGCGTCGTGGGTCGCGCCAACCGGGCAGCGCTGGACCCGGCGCTGGATCAGATGATGGCCAAGCACGGCATCCAGTTCGACAAGGCCCTGGCGCTGGACGCGCAGGCCCTGTACCGGCTGCCCAGCGTGCAGATCAAACCCACGCTGGAATACGACGCCAAGGTGCACACGCTGTCGGGGCCGCTGCTGACCACGGTGCTGGCCGCCGCCGGTGTGCCGACGACCGGGGCCTTCACCGTGGGCATGCGCGCGGTGGACGGCTACAACGTCAGCCTGAGTCTGGTGGAACTGGTGCGCATGCGCATGTTGGTGGCCACCCACATCGACGGTCACCCGCTTGCCTTGGGCGGACTGGGGCCGCAGTGGGCCGTGTTCGATGCTGGCGCCGTGGCGCCCTACAAAGACCTGCCACTCAAAGAGCGTTTCGCCCAATGCCCCTGGGGGCTCTACCACCTGGACGTCCAGCGGGCCTGACGCGCGGCACCGACCCCCCAAGCTGGCGGAAGGCTGACGGGTGATTCCACCAGTACTGCGTCCTTCCATTGGAGAGGAGAATTTTTCAGGGTCGACACAAATTTATTTCACGCCAGAGCAGGTTTGGGCTTCTTACATTTGCCGCACTGCACACCCGGGCCGGATTTGGCGGGGTGCTGACAGGACAGGCAAATACTTTGGAGACAAGCATGATCTGGCAACAAATTTACGACCCGTTCGGGAACATGGTCATCTCCACCTTGCTGGCTGCTGTGCCGGTGGTGGTGATGCTGGTGTGTCTGGGCTTTCTGCACATCAAGGCGCACATCGCTGCCGGGCTGGGCCTGCTCAGCGCTCTGGCGATTGCCATCCTGGCCTATGGCATGCCTGCCGAAATGGCGGGCAAGGCGGCGTTGCTGGGCGGCTTCACCGGCCTCTTGCCCATCGGCTGGATCGTGCTCAACATCATCTTCCTGCAGCAGCTGGCCGAGCAGAACGGCAGCTTCAAGGTGCTGCAGGACTCGCTCTCCGGCATCACCGAAGACCGGCGCCTGCAGCTGCTCTTGATCGCCTTCTGCTTCGGTGCCTTCTTCGAGGGTGCGGCCGGCTTCGGTACACCGGTGGCGGTGACGGCGGGCATCCTGATCGGCCTGGGCTTCTCGCCGCTGGCCGCGTCTGGCCTGTCGCTGATTGCGAACACTGCGCCAGTGGCCTTTGGTGCCCTGGGCACGCCGGTCATCACGCTGGCCAAAGTGCACGGCTACGACCTGATGCAGGTGACCGCCATGATCGGTCGCCAGCTGCCGTTCTTCTCGCTCCTGGTGCCGTTCTGGCTGATCTGGGCCTTTGCCGGTCGCAAGGCCATGCTGGAAATCTGGCCGGCCATCCTGGTGACGGGCCTGTCCTTCGCCATCCCGCAGTACCTGGTGTCTAACTTCATCGGACCGGAGTTGGTGGACATCATTGCCGCCCTCATTTCCATGGTTTCGCTGATCGGATTCCTGCGTGTCTGGCAGCCCAAGCAGGTGTGGCGCTCCACGTCGCTCAAGGGGCATGAGGTTGATGGTGGCGAAGCCAAGCCCGAAGTCGCGCTCAAACGCCACTCCACCGCCGCCCTGGTCAGCGCCTGGACGCCTTGGCTGATCCTGACTGTCTTCGTCTTCATCTGGGGGCTACCCTCGGTCAAGAACTGGCTCAATAGCCTGTATGCCCCCAGCTTCCCCATGGGCGGCCTGCACAACCTGATCGAGAAAATGCCGCCGGTTGTCGTCAAGCCGACCAAGGAAGGTGCGGTCTACGTGCTGAACCTGCTGTCGGCCACCGGTACCGGGATCCTGCTGTCGGCCATCGTCGGCGGCCTGGTCATGAAGTACAACCCGCTGGAGCTGGTGCGCACCTTTTTGCGCACGCTGTGGCTGGTGCGCTATTCGCTGGCGACCATCGTGCTGATGCTTGCCCTGGGCACGCTGACCCGCTACTCCGGCACCGACACCACCCTGGGCCTGGCCTTTGCCAACACCGGCGTGCTCTACCCCTTCTTCGGGACCCTGATGGGCTGGATCGGCGTGGCGATGACCGGCTCGGACACGGCCTCCAACGTGCTGTTCGGCGGCATGCAGAAAGTGGCGGCGGACCAACTGGGCCTGTCGCCCAACCTGATGGGCGCGGCCAACAGCTCAGGCGGCGTAATGGGCAAGATGATCGATGCCCAATCCATCGTGGTGGCGTCGACTGCCACACGTTGGTTCAACCACGAAGGCGACATCCTGCGCTACGTGTTCTTCCACTCCATCGCACTGGCGTGCCTGGTCGGCATTTTTGTTACGCTGCAGGCCTATGTGTTCCCGTTCACCGCCATGGTGGTGCGCTAAGTTGCTATCAAATAGGTAGCTGATAACGCAATATCCACGAGGGCTAGGAGCTCATTTTCCTCCGAGCCTTTGGGTGAAATGGCCTTCAACGGGCGCCTGCTTCAGGCGCCCGTTGTTGCTTCCACCTGTACCAGGCAGTCGTAGAAGGTGGGGCCAGCGCCCAGGTCGGTGAGTTTCTGGCTGGTGAGTTCATTGACATTGGTGCCGGCCAGGCCCAGTTTGCGCCACCAGACGCCCAGCCCGTTGACGACGCCGGCGCGGGCCCGTGGCGACACCACAGCCTTGCAGCGGTACTCGCCGCGCGGGTTGAACACGCGCACCACGTCCCCCGACTGCACACCGCGCGCTTGGGCGTCCACAGCGTGCATCTCCAGGATGGGTTCGCCTTCCATGTCACGCAGGCTCTTCACGTTGACGAAGGTGGAGTTCAGGAAGTTGCGCGCCGGTGGCGAGATCATCGCCAGCGGGTAGGCGGCGGAGCTGCCCACAGTCTCGTGGTTGGGCACGTGGTCTGGCAGGCCGTCCAGCCCTTGGGCTTGCAGGCGCGCGCTGACAAATTCGCAGCACCCGGACGGAGTGGGGAAACCGCCTTGGGCAAACGGTGCATCCGCGCCGGGCAGCGTGGAAAAGCCCTGGCGCAGCAGCACGTCAAAGTCCACCACCGCGCCATAGGCGGCGCGGCACATGGCCTCGTCGCTGTCGGCAAAGCAGGGGTCATCAAAGCCCATGCGCACGGCCAGCTCGCGGAACACCTGGGTGTTGGGCTTGGCCTGGCCCAGCGGGGCAATCGCCGGGCGGTTCAGCAGCACATCGGTGTGGCCATAGCTCAGGTGAATGTCCCAGTGCTCAAGCTGCGTCGTGGCGGGCAGGATGTAGTCGGCGTAGTCGGCGGTGTCGGTCTGGAAATGCTCCAGCACCACGGTGAACAGGTCCTCGCGGGCAAAGCCCGCCGCCACCTTGGCGGACTCGGGCGCCACCGCCACCGGGTTGCTGTTGTAGACCACCACGGCCTCGATGGCGGGGCCGAATTCCTTTGACGCTGGGCGCAACAGGTCGTCGCCGATGGTCACCATGTTGATGGTGCGCGGCGTGCGTCCGGTCAGCAGGTCGGGGCGTTGCAGCGCGGCCTTGTTGACCGGGAACTGGCTGGAACTGGACAGCAGCACGCCACCGGCGCGGTGGCGCCAGGCGCCGATCAGAGCCGGCAGGCAGGCGATGGCGCGCACCGCGTTGCCGCCGCCGTGCACGCGCTGCAAGCCGTAGTTCATGCGGATGGCGGCTGGCTCGCCGCGTTGCTGGCAGCCGCCGTAGTCGCGCGCCAGCGAGGTGATCTGCTCCACCGGAATGCCGCAGACGGCCGCCGCGCGCTCGGGCGGCCACTCCAGAGCGCGCTCGCGCAGGGCGTCCCAACCCAGGGTGTACTTGTCGATGTAATCGTGGTCCAGCCAGTCGCTGCGGATGAGTTGGTGCATCAGCGCCAGCGCCAGCGCGGTGTCGGTGCCGGGCAGCAGAGCGATGTGTTCGTGGCATTTGTCCGCTGTCTCGCTCTTGCGCGGGTCGATGCAGATCAGCTTGGCGCCGTTGCGCTTGGCCACCTGGGCGTAGCGCCAGAAGTGCAGGTTGCTGGTGATGGAGTTGCTGCCCCAGATCAGAATCAGCTTGGCTTCGGCAAAAAACTCCACCCGCATGCCAACCTTGCCGCCCAGCGTCTGCACCAGACCCTCGCCACCGGCGGCGGCGCAGATGGTGCGGTTCAATAGCGAGGTACCGAGCTTGTGGAAGAAGCGCGCCGCCATGCCGTCGCCCTGGACCAGACCCATGGTGCCGGCGTAGCTGTAGGGCAGGATGGCCTCGGGGGCCCGCGCTGCAATGGTCCGCAGGCGACTGGCAATGTCGCGCAAGGCCTCGTCCCAGCCCACGGGCACAAACTGGCCCGAGCCCTTGGGCCCGCTGCGCTTGAGCGGGTGCAGGATGCGCTCGGGGTGGTAGGTGCGCTCGGTGTAGCGCGAGACCTTGGTGCACAAGGCGCCGTCGGTGTGGCGGTGGGCCGGGTTGCCGTGGACCTTGGTGGCCACGCCGTCCTGCACGGTGGTGACCAGGGAGCAGGTGTCGGGGCAGTCGTGGGGGCAGGCGCCTAGCACCTCGTGGGTGCTGGCTGCCGGGGGGAAGGAGGGGGATTCGTGCATACCTGGCATGGTAAAGCGTGCGGCGTAATAATGGACGATTAACCCCACGAAATCCCCAAAGCGTTCCCCGCTATTCGCCATGAATCTGATTGACGCCATCGTCTCCGCCGCACCGGCCATTGCCACCCTTCGCCGCGACCTGCATGCCCATCCGGAACTGTGCTTCGAGGAGCGGCGCACGTCCGATGTGGTGGTGGCCAAGCTCACCGAGTGGGGCATTCCCGTGCACCGGGGGCTGGGCACCACCGGGGTGGTCGGCATCGTCAAGGCCGGCACCTCCGACCGCGCCATTGCCCTGCGCGCCGACATGGACGCCCTGCCCATGCAGGAGTTCAACACTTTCGCCCATGCCAGCCAGCACGCCGGCAAGATGCACGCCTGCGGCCACGACGGCCACACCGCGATGCTGCTGGCGGCGGCCCAGTATTTATCGCAGAACCGCAACTTTGATGGCACCGTCTACCTGGTGTTCCAGCCGGCGGAGGAAGGCGGTGGTGGCGCCCGCGAGATGATCAAGGACGGTCTGTTCGAAAAATTCCCGGTGCAGGCCGTGTTCGGCATGCACAACTGGCCCGGCTCCGCGGTGGGCCACTTCGCGGCCAGTGGCGGCCCGGTCATGGCGTCGAGCAACGAGTTCACGATCACCGTCCGCGGCAAGGGTGGCCACGCCGCCATGCCGCACAACGCGCTGGACCCGGTGCCGGTGGCCTGCCAGATGGTGCAGGCCTTCCAGACCATCATCAGCCGCAACAAGAAACCGATCGACGCGGGGGTGATCTCCGTCACCATGATCCACGCCGGCGAGGCCACCAACGTGATCCCTGACAGCTGCGAGCTGCAGGGCACGGTGCGCACCTTTTCCATTGAGGTTCTGGACATGATTGAGCAGCGCATGCGCGATATTGCCCAGCACACGGCGGCGGCTTTTGGCATGGAATGCAGCTTCGAGTTCTTCCGCAACTACCCGCCCACCATCAACTCCAGCGCGGAGGCAGAATTTGCCCGCACGGTGATGGCCGCCATCGTGGGCGAGGACCATGTGCAGGTTCAAGAGCCCACTATGGGCGCCGAGGACTTTGCCTACATGCTGATGGAAAAGCCCGGCTGCTACTGCTTCATCGCCAACGGCGACGGTGGCCACCGGGACATGGGCCATGGTGGCGGCCCCTGCATGCTGCACAACCCCAGCTACGACTTCAACGACCGGCTGATTCCCTTGGGCGCCACCTACTGGGTGCGTCTGGCAGAAGCATGGTTGGCGCCGCGATAGGGGCTGTGTCCGGCCTCAGCCCGGAAAGCGCACGGCCGCCAACTGCAGCAGGCCGTCAAAAATCAGGTTGTCCATCAGCTCGAACGGCCGTGTCATGCTGGGCGCCATCTTCCAGCCTGCGCCGCCTGTCATGATGCACAGGGGCTCGGCGCCGCAGTGTGCGCGCACATGCTGCACCATGCGTTCCACCGCGCCAGCAATGGCGTAGGTGCCGCCACTGGTCAGCGCATCACTGGTATTGGTCGGGAATTCGCGCACCTCGCCGGTGGGCACGTGCAGGCCGGCGGTGCCGGATTCCAGTGCGCGCAGCATGATGCCGTGGCCAGGCAGGATCAGGCCGCCCAGAAACTTGCCGCTGGCGTCCACGGCCTCGACCGTGACCGCGGTGCCCACCATGACCACCACCATGGGCCGGGGTGCGCCTTGCGACAGCATGCGGTGGTAGGCACCGATCATGGCCACCCAGCGGTCCGAACCCAGCCGGGTGGGGTGGTCGTAGCCATTGCGCAGGCCGGCCTCGGCCTCGCTGGCGACGATCCATTGCGGTGACACATCCCACAGCTCCATCTGCTCCTGCAGGCGGCGCTTGACGGCGTCGGCCGCCACCACGCAGCCCAGAATCTGGTTGGGCGCCTTCAGGCCGCGCCAGGCGCCTTCGGAGAGCTTGTCAATGTTTTCCAGGAATTCGGCGCCCTGGGCCAGTAGGGGGGCGTCGGGTCGGGGGGCGGCGTACTGCGCCCATTTGAGGCGGGTGTTGCCAATATCCAGGGCAAGAAAGGTCATGCCCCATTATCCCTGCCGCCAGGGCAGTCCGCGCAGGCGCCAGCCGCCCTTGTTGCCGCGGTGGGCCTGGGCGTCCGGGTCGCCTTCAAAGCCCTCCAGGATGTTGTAGGCCTCCAGGCCCAGTTCGGTGGCGCGTTTGGCCGCTGCAACCGAGCGCACACCGCTGCGGCACAGCAATACGACCTTTTTTCCGGGCGGCACGGCCGCCAGCAAGCCGCTGTCGAAGCTGGAGTTCATGGCCATGCCCGGCCACTGCTTCCAGGCCAGCGCAATGGCACCCGGTACAAAGCCCACCCATTCCCGCTCGGCATCGGTGCGCACATCCACCAGCACTGCGTCGCCGGCCTGCCACCAGGCATAGGCCAGCGTCGAGGAAATGTCGCCCGCGTAGCCAGGGGCTGGCAGCACGGCGTGGGCAGTGCCGCCGCCGGCGTCGTGGCGTATGCCCGAGGTCTGGTTGGCTGGCACGGCCTCATCCATGCGCTTGGGGCGGGGCAGGTTCAGCGCCTGCATGATGGCCACAAATTCCTCCAGCGTCTTGCCCGCCACCCGCGGGTTGCTGGCGCGCTCGGCTCCGATGGTGGTGTGGGTATGCCCGTGGTAGTCGTGTCCCGGCCAGACGGTGGTGGCATCTGGCAGCTTGAACAGTACCTGGGTCAGGCTGTGGTACATGGCCTCGGCACTGCCGGACTGGAAATCCGTGCGACCACAACCGTTGATCAGCAGGGTGTCGCCAGTGAACACATGGTCGCGCCAGCGGTAGCACATGCTGCCACCGGTATGGCCGGGGGTATGCAGTGCTTTGAGTTCCTCATTGCCAAAGCGCAGCACGCTGCCATCCACCAATTGCATCGCGGCCGTGGCGATGCCGCAGGCGCCCGGCGCGGCCGTTTGGGCGCCGGTGTGTTCGGCCAGGCGCCCGGCACTGGTGATGTGGTCGGCGTGGGCGTGGGTCTCCACCGTCCAGGCCAGCTTCAGCCCATACTGGCCCAAAACGGCCAGATCGCGGTCCAATTGCTCATCGACCGGATCAATGATGACGGCGTCCCGGGTGACTTGGTCAAACACCACATAGGTGTAAGTGCTGGAAGCGGGGTCAAAAAGTTGAATCGGTTGCATGGTGTCGTCTCCTGCGAATCGTGCCGTCCGGTCAGGCGGCGAGGGCTCACTTTAATGGATTTGGGGGTGTCGGCCAAACGCCCCATGGGTCGCCGTAAGGCAGCGTTGGACAAATGGTTTACAGTTGACGTTTACGTAAACGTCAATATCAACCACTCGGAATACAGTGTGGTGATCCAGGAGCGCTTCATGACCAACCTGTCTGCTGAATTCAAAGCCCTTGCCAACTACCGGCCCACGCACAAGGTGCGGTTCGTTACGGCCGCCAGCCTGTTTGACGGACATGATGCGGCCATCAACATCATGCGCCGCATCTTGCAGGGCATGGGTGCAGAGGTCATCCACCTGGGCCATAACCGCAGCGTGGACGAGGTGGTCACCGCGGCCCTGCAGGAAGACGCGCAGGGCATCGCCATCAGCTCCTACCAGGGCGGGCATGTGGAGTACTTCAAATACATGGTTGATCTGCTCAAGGCCCGTGGCGGCGCCCACATCCAGGTGTTTGGCGGCGGCGGCGGGGTGATCGTGCCCAGCGAAATTGCCGAGTTGCAGGCTTACGGCGTCACCCGCATCTACAGCCCCGAGGACGGCCAGCGCATGGGTCTGGCCGGCATGATTGGCGAGATGGTGATGCGCTGCGACAAGGATTTGTCCGGCTATGCCCCCACCGGCCTGGAGGCCATTCAGGGCCATAGTCCGCAGGCGTGGCGCGCATTGGCCCAACTGATCACCGGGTTTGAAGGATCAGAGGGAAAACACCCGCTAGCCCTCGAATTACGTGCACAGGCTGCTACAAAAAAGATACCAGTGCTGGGTATCACCGGTACCGGTGGAGCCGGCAAATCGTCGCTCACCGATGAGCTGATCCGCCGTTTGCGCCTGGACCTGGGTGACGCCCTGCGTGTGGCGCTGATCAGCATTGACCCGTCGCGCCGCAAGAGCGGTGGCGCCCTGCTGGGTGACCGCATCCGCATGAATGCCATCGGACCGTGGCAGAGCGGCGAACGCGTCTTCATGCGCAGCCTGGCCACGCGCGACTTTGGCAGTGAGATCAGCCAGGCCCTGCCGGATGTGATTGCTGCCTGCAAGGTGGCCGGCTTCGATGCCATCATCGTCGAGACCTCGGGCATTGGCCAGGGCGATGCCGCCATCGTGCCGTTGGTGGACATTCCCATGTACGTGATGACGCCCGAGTTCGGCGCGGCCAGCCAGCTGGAAAAAATCGACATGCTGGACTTTGCCGAGTTCGTGGCCATCAACAAATTCGACCGCAAGGGCGCCAGCGATGCGTTGCGCGATGTCTCCAAGCAGGTGCAGCGCAACAAGGAGGCCTTCACCACGCCGCCCGATCAGATGCCGGTGTTCGGCACCATGGCCGCACGCTTCAACGACGACGGTGTCACCGCCCTGTACCAGGCCTTGCTGCCGCGTCTGCAGGAACTGGGCCTGCCAGTGATCGGTGGCGGTGCCCTGCCCAAGGTTTCCGTGCGCCATAGCAGCAACCAGACACCCGTGGTGCCGGCCGCCCGCACGCGCTACCTGGCAGAGATTTCGGACACGGTGCGTGGCTACAAGCAGCACGCCCGTGCCGAGGCGCGCCTGGCGCGCGAAATCCAGCAGCTCAATGAAACAGCCCGCATGCTGCTCGACGACGATGCCACACGCGATGGTGCGAAGAACACCGTGCTGCGTCTGGCAACCGAGCGCAGCGAGCGCCAGGACCCGGTCGCCAGGAAGCTGGTTGCCCAATGGCCGGAGATGCAAACCGCCTACGCGGGTGACGAATATGTCGTCAAGATCCGCGACAAGGAAATCCGCACCGCGCTCACCACCAAGTCCCTGTCTGGCACGACCATCCGCAAGGTGGCCCTGCCCACTTACGAGGACCACGGCGAAATCCTGAAGTGGCTGATGCTGGACAACGTGCCTGGCAGCTACCCCTACACCGCCGGCACCTTTGCCTTCAAGCGCGAGGGCGAAGACCCCACCCGGATGTTTGCAGGCGAAGGTGATGCCTTCCGCACCAACCGCCGCTTCAAGCTGCTGTCCAGCGGCATGGCGGCCAAGCGGTTGAGCACGGCCTTTGACTCGGTCACGCTCTACGGCAACGACCCCGATCTGCGTCCTGACATCTACGGCAAGATCGGTAACAGCGGCGTAAGCATTGCCACGCTGGATGACCTGAAGGTCCTGTACGGCGGATTCGATCTGTGCAATCCGGCCACCAGCGTGTCCATGACCATCAATGGCCCGGCACCCAGCATCCTGGCCATGTTCATGAACGCGGCCATCGACCAGAACCTGGAAAAATTCAAGACCGACAATGGCCGCGAACCCACGGACACCGAAACCGAAAAAATCCGTGAATGGGTGCTGGCCAATGTGCGCGGCACGGTGCAGGCCGACATCCTGAAGGAAGACCAGGGCCAGAATACCTGCATCTTCTCGACCGAGTTTTCATTGAAGGTGATGGGCGACATTGCCGAGTACTTTGTGCACCACAACGTGCGCAATTTCTATTCGGTGTCGATCTCGGGTTACCACATCGCCGAGGCCGGGGCCAACCCGATCAGCCAGTTGGCGTTCACCTTGTCCAACGGCTTCACGCTGGTGGAGGCCTACTTGGCGCGCGGCATGCACATCGATGACTTTGCGCCCAATCTGAGCTTCTTCTTCAGCAACGGCATGGACCCTGAATACACGGTCATGGGTCGCGTGGCGCGGCGCATCTGGGCCGTGGCCATGAAGGAAAAATACGGTGCCAACGAGCGCAGCCAGAAGCTGAAATACCACATCCAGACCAGTGGCCGCAGCCTGCACGCGCAGGAGATCCAGTTCAACGACATCCGCACCACCTTGCAGGCGCTGATCGCCATTTACGACAACTGCAACAGCCTGCACACCAACGCGTTTGACGAAGCCATCACCACGCCCACCGAGGACTCGGTGCGCCGTGCCATGGCCATCCAGCTCATCATCAACCGCGAGTGGGGCCTGGCCAAGAACGAGAACCCCAACCAGGGCGCCTTCATCATCGAGGAGCTGACGGAATTGGTGGAAGAGGCCGTGCTGTCGGAATTCACGGCCATTGCCGACCGCGGCGGCGTGCTGGGTGCCATGGAAACCGGCTACCAGCGCGGCAAGATCCAGGACGAGAGCATGACCTACGAGATGCTCAAGCACACTGGCGAGCTGCCCATCATCGGCGTCAACACCTTCCGCAATCCACATGGCGATGCCGTGCTGGACAAGCTGGAACTGGCCCGTTCGACCGACGACGAGAAACAGAGCCAGTTGAAGCGTCTGGCCGAGTTCCACGCCACCCACGCCGCAGAGTCGCCCGCCGCCCTCAAGCGCCTGCAACAGGCGGTCATCGACAACCAGAACGTGTTCGCGGTGCTGATGGACGCCGTGCGGGTGTGCTCGCTGGGTCAGATCACCAATGCCCTGTTCGAGGTGGGTGGGCAGTACCGCCGCAATATGTGAAGTGGGCACGTGATCTCCATCTAGAATAAACCCTTTCATCAAGGGGGTATTCCGATGGCCCGTTGTTTCGCACTGATGTTTCTCGCGGTGATAACGGTGGGGGCTTCCATCGGGTCTGTGTGGGCGCAGTCCGCCAAGCCCCATCCAGTGGCAGAAGTGGACTTGATGGTCAAGCTAAAGGAAGTGCTGGCCAATCCCAATCAACTGGAGGTGATGGTCAAGTCGGGATCGAAGGTTGCAAGCTTCTGTGCGAACTGCCACGGTGACGGGGGAAACAGTGTCAAACCCAATGTTCCCAATCTTGCAGGCCAAAATCCGGCATACCTGATGGAGCAGATGCTGGAGTTTATGGACGGGCGTCGGCGTGACACCGATTTCAAGAAACGATTGATCAAGGTTTTGAGCGTCGACGAGAAGATCGGTCTGATTCTGTTTTTCTCGCAGCAAAAAGTCAGTTACAAGCCGCCCGTGGATGCGGCACTTGCTGCAAGAGGGAAAGTGGTCTACAAGAATGAATGCGCCGAGTGCCATGAGGACGATGGTCATGGCACTGAAAAATTCGCCCGTATTGCGGGCCAGCAAACCGGGTACCTCAGCCACACACTGACAGCCTATCGCGATGGTTCCAGCGCGCGAACCAACCGCCAGATGGCAACGAGTATCCGTGGGCTTTCGGATGCCGACATTGCCGCGGTTGTGGCCTACACCGCGGCGATGAAATAATCGGTTTTCCTTATTGCAGGAAACCCAAGGCGTGGCGGCTACGGGCTTCGATGCGGCCAAACAGCTGCTGCGAATCCTCGCCCCAGTCCAGGCCCAGCATCGCACAGCATGGCTCGGACACGGTAGCGACACGGCTCTCCGCGTTGCCGGTGATGTCGAGAGCGTTGCTCAACACCTCGGCCACATGCACGACCGCAACCAGCGGTTCGTCGGCCAGCGTGTCGGGGGCGTGGTGACCGGCGATGGCGCTGACGATGTTTTCCGACAGCCCCCAGTTGATCGCCAGCCAGGCTCCGATCTGGGCGTGGTCCACCCCGAAGATCGCACGCTCGCTGACCTCGATGCCGACGTTGAACAACTGGCTGTCACTACAGGCCCGGCGAAAGGCGTCGCCCTTGAAGCGTGCCAGCCAGAGCTGACCAATGTCATGCAGCAGACCGGCGATCAATGCCGCATCCACATTGGCTGGGCGAGTGGCGTAGGGCGCCAGTTCAACACAGCCAACGCCGGCCACCACACTGTGCTCCCAGAAGTAGTGCCGTTTGGCGACGGGAGCCACGGTATTCAAAAATTCTGCCAGGCTGGCCATCAGCGCGGTCTGGCGGACCTGCGACAGACCGATCAGCGAAATGGCAGTGAACACGTCACTGACCGGTGAACTGATGGGGCGATGCGTTGCGGCGCGGTTGGCCAGGGACAGCACGCGTGCCGTGATGACAGGGTCGTGCTCAATGTAGTGCGCCAGTACATTCAGGCTGGCATCCGGGTCCTCCAGCGTGGCCAGAATTTGTGTGACCAGGCGCGGAAACACCGGCAACTGGTCGCTGCTGGCAATCACGCCTTCCCGTGTCAGTGGAATGTCCATCATGCGCTCCGGTAGGCCAGCACCTGCTGGAACAGAGCCGCGGTCATGGGTTGCGTCAGGTCGGCGCCCTTGAAGATGTCCCGTACGCGCTGGGTTGCGGCCGCCGTATCGTCGGCCACGGCGGCATCGGAACGCTCGTCCGGCGCAAGAATGCAGATGAATTCCGCGTGATTGGCCATCAACTGGTGCAGGTTTTCCTCGGACAGGGTCAGCCCCGACGGCAGGTAGGTCAGCCGGTAGCTGTCCTTGACGCTCTCGGCCAAGACCATGCCGGTGGTGGCTTCGGCGATAGGGATGTACAGTTTTCGGGTTCGCATGGCGGCGAAGTCTCCTTCTCTTGTTGTTGTCAGATCGAACTGTGCCTGCACTATACGGCGTATTGATCGAAGGCAGGGTTTGCACCAACAGCAGTAAAAGTCCGTTCAAAATTTGCGCGATCTATTTATAAGGCCGGCAAGCCGCGGTATGCTCCACAGCGCACGCAACGCACCTGGTGATCCCGGGCGCCGCGCCGCATTGTCCGCCCGGACCTGGCTACCCGCCCGGTCCGGGCGACCCCGAAATCTGCTGCAGGCCACGACCCTGCAAGGAGTACAGGCTATGCCATCGTTCGAGCCACTGCGTCTGCATGTGCCGGAGCCCACCGGGCGACCCGGCCATGACACAGACTTTTCCTATCTCCCCATTTCCGAAGCCGGTGCGGTGCGTCGCCCACCGGTGGATGCCCAGGCGGCGCAAACCAGCGATCTGGCGTTCACGCTGATCCGCGTGCTGGACAAGGACGGCAAGGCCGTCGGTCCCTGGGCGCCGGACATCGGCGTGGAGCAGTTGCGCAAAGGCATGCGCTCCATGCTCAGGACGCGGGCCTTTGACGCGCGCATGCTGATTGCCCAGCGGCAAAAGAAGATGTCGTTCTACATGCAGTGCCTGGGCGAGGAGGCCATTGCCTGCGCCCATGCGCAGGCGTTGGTGGATGGCGACATGTGCTTCCCCACTTACCGCCAGCAGGGCCTGCTGCTCTCGCGTGACGACGTGTCCATGGTGGACATGATCTGCCAGCTCTACTCCAACCAGCGCGACCCGCTCAAGGGACGCCAGCTGCCCGTGATGTATTCGAGCAAGAAGCAGGGCTTCTTCTCCATCTCCGGCAACCTGGCCACCCAGGTGATCCAGGCCGTGGGTTGGGCCATGGCGTCGGCCATCAAGGGCGACACCAAGGTCGCGTCGAGCTGGATTGGCGACGGCGCCACGGCCGAAGCCGACTTCCACACCGGGTTGACCTTCGCCCACGTGTACCGCGCACCGGTGATCCTTAACGTGGTCAACAACCAGTGGGCCATCTCCACCTTCCAGGCGATTGCCGGTGGCGAGGGTACAACCTTTGCCGCACGCGGCGTGGGGAACGGCATTGCCTCCCTGCGCGTGGATGGCAACGACTTTTTGGCGGTGTACGCCGCCTCCCAATGGGCGCTGGAGCGTGCCCGGCGCAACCTGGGCCCGACCCTGATCGAGTGGGTGACCTACCGCGCCGGCCCGCACTCCACCTCCGACGACCCCAGCAAGTATCGCCCCGCCAACGACGCGGCGCGCTTCCCGCTGGGTGATCCCATCGTTCGTCTGAAGCAGCATCTGATGGGCCTGGGTGCCTGGTCCGATGCCGAGCACGAGGCCACGCAAAAAGAATTGGAGGCCGAAGTCGCCGCCGCGCAAAAGGAGGCCGAGCAATACGGCACGCTGGCCGATGGCCACACCCGCAGCCCGGCGGAAATGTTCGAGGACGTCTACAAGGAAATGCCCGCGCATCTGCGCCGGCAGCGGCAGGAGTTGGGCATATGAGCAATACGATGAACGCAGCGCAGAGCCGCCTCAAGCAAGTGAACGCCCCCTCGGGGGGCAGCGCAGTACGCGAAGCGACAAGCGTGGGGGCCACAACCCCGATGACCATGATCCAGGCGCTGAGAAGCGCCATGGACGTGATGCTGGAGCGAGACGACAACGTCGTCGTCTACGGACAGGACGTGGGCTACTTCGGCGGCGTGTTCCGCTGCACCGAAGGCCTGCAAAAGAAATACGGAACCTCGCGCGTGTTTGACGCGCCCATCTCCGAGGGCGGTATCGTCGGCACGGCGGTGGGCATGGGCGCCTACGGGCTGCGCCCGGTGGTGGAAATCCAGTTTGCGGATTACTTCTACCCGGCCAGTGACCAGATCGTCTCGGAAGCCGCGCGCCTGCGCTACCGCTCGGCGGGCGACTTCACCTGCCCCATCACCATCCGCATGCCTTGCGGCGGCGGCATCTACGGCGGGCAGACCCACAGCCAGAGCCCCGAGGCCATGTTCACCCAGGTCTGCGGCCTGCGCACGGTCATGCCGTCCAATCCGTATGACGCCAAGGGCCTGCTGATCGCCTCCATCGAAAACGACGACCCGGTCATCTTCCTGGAGCCCAAGCGCCTGTACAACGGGCCGTTTGACGGTCACCACGACAAGCCCGTCGTGCCCTGGTCCAAGCACCCCATGGGCTCTGTGCCCGAGGGCTACTACACCGTGCCGCTGGACAAGGCTGCCGTGTTCCGCCCCGGCCAGGCGCTGACGGTGCTGGCCTACGGCACCATGGTCTACGTCTGCGAGGCCGCCGCCCGGCAGAGCGGGGTGGACGCCGAAATCATCGATCTGCGCTCCATCTGGCCGCTGGACCTGGACACCATCGTCGCCTCGGTCAAGAAGACCGGCCGCTGCGTGGTGGTGCATGAGGCCACGCGTACCAGCGGCTTTGGTGCCGAACTGGTGGCGCTGGTGCAGGAGCATTGTTTCTACCACCTGGAGGCTCCCATCGAGCGGGTGGCCGGTTGGGACACCCCCTACCCGCACGCCCAGGAGTGGGACTATTTTCCGGGCCCCAAGCGGGTCGCTGAAGCGTTCAAGCGCGCGATGGAGGCATGATGGGAATTCACGTAATCAAGATGCCGGACATCGGCGAAGGCATTGCAGAAGTGGAGTTGGTCGCCTGGCACGTGCAGGTTGGCGACGTGGTGGCAGAGGACCAGGTCCTGGCCGATGTGATGACCGACAAGGCCACGGTGGAGATTCCCTCCAGCGTGGCCGGCAAGGTGCTGGCCCTGGGCGGCACCGTCGGGCAGGTCATGGCGGTGGGCTCCGAGGTCATCCGCATCGAGGTGGACGGGGCTGGCAACCTCAAGCCAGATGGGGCTCAAGCCCTCGTCAATACTGCGCAAGCAGCTATAAAATCAGTAGCAAATGTGGTGCCCGACGAGGCAACCAAACCCGTCGTGGCGCCTGCGGCCGCAGCCACACCGGCGCCCGCGCCACAGCCCGCCCCCGTGCGCAAGGAGAACGGCAATGGCAAAGCCCCGGCGGCCCTGGTGCGCGCACCCGGCGACAAGCCGATTGCCTCGCCCTCCGTGCGCTGCCAGGCCTGGGACCTGGGCATCGAGTTGCAGTTCGTGCCGGGCACCGGACCGGCCGGGCGTATCACCCACGAAGACCTGCAGACCTACGCCCAGCGCGCCGGCCAGGCACCGGCCGGTGGCTCCACCGACCAGCGCTATGTGCAGCGTGTCGATGAGGAAACCGTGCCGGTGATCGGGCTACGCCGCAAGATCGCGCAGAAAATGCAGGAGTCCAAGCGCCGCATTCCGCACTTCACCTATGTCGAAGAGGTGGACATGACGGAACTGGAAGCCCTGCGCGCGTGCCTGAACGCGCAGCACGGCAAGACCCGCGGCCGCCTGACGGTGTTGCCCTTCATCGCCCGCGCCGTAGTGCTGGCGGTGCGCGCCCATCCGCAGATCAACGCCCGTTATGACGACGACGCGGCCGTGGCCACGCGCTATGGCGCCGTGCACCTTGGCATTGCCACCCAGACCGAAGGCGGTCTGATGGTGCCCGTGGTGCGCCACGCCGAGACGCTGGACCTGTGGGCTTGTGCCACGGAAGTGGTGCGCCTGGCCGAGGCAGCGCGTTCTGGCAAGGCAACGCGCGATGAGCTGAGCGGTTCGACCATCACCATCACCAGCCTGGGCACCTTGGGTGGCATCGTCACCACGCCGGTGATCAACCACCCCGAGGTGGCCATCGTCGGGGTCAACCGCCTGGTGGAACGCCCGATGATCCGCAACGGTGCCGTGGTGGCGCGGCAGATGATGAATCTATCGTCCTCCTTCGATCACCGCGTGGTGGATGGCATGCATGCTGCCGAGTTTGTGCAATTGATACGTGGCTACCTGGAGTGTCCGGCCACCCTGTTCGTGGAGTAAGCCATGGATTCTCACAAGACAACACTGCTCATCATCGGCGGTGGTCCCGGCGGCTATGTGGCCGCCATACGCGCCGCGCAACTGGGCATCGCCACCACGCTGGTGGAGGGCGAACAACTGGGCGGCACCTGCCTGAACATTGGCTGCATCCCCAGCAAGGCGCTGATCCATGCGGCCGAGGCCTACCACCAGGCCCACCACTTCATGGGTGACAGCACGCTGGGCATCCATGTGGAGTCGGCACGCATCGACATCGCACAGACCGTGCGCTGGAAGGACGGCATCGTTGCCCGCTTGACCGGCGGCGTGGGCGCGCTGCTGAAGAAGCACGGCGTGCGCGTCGTCAAGGGCTGGGCAACGATTGTTGACGGCAAGACCGTGGACGTGATCACACCGGGCAAGCCGGAGGTTCCGCCGATGCGCATCCAGGGCGAGCACCTGCTGCTGGCCACCGGCTCGGTGGAACTGGGCTTGCCGGGCATGCCCTTCGGCGGGCGTGTCATTTCCTCCACGCAGGCGCTGTCGCCCGACCGCATTCCCAAACGCCTGGTGGTAGTGGGCGCCGGCTACATCGGACTCGAACTGGGCCTGGTCTACCGCAAGCTGGGCAGCGATGTGACCGTGGTGGAGGCGCAGGACCGCATCCTGCCACTGTACGACGAAGAGCTGACCAAACCGGTGGCGGCCTCGCTGCGCAAGCTGGGCGTGCAGGTCCACCTGGGCACCAAGGTGCAGGGCCTGAATGCCGCTGGCGACGCCGTGCGCGTGCAGGATGGTGCAGGGCGCGACAGCGAACTGGCCGCTGACCAGGTGCTGGTGGCCATCGGCCGCGCGCCCAACACCCATGGCTGGGGCCTGGAGAAGCTGATGCTGGCCATGCAGGGCCGCGCGCTGCAGGTGGACGACCAGTGCCGCACCTCCATGCGCAACGTCTGGGCGATTGGCGATTTGACGGGCGAGCCCATGCTCGCCCACCGGGCAATGGCACAGGGGGAAATGGTGGCCGAAATCATTTCGGGTAAACGCCGCCATTTCACCCCTGCCGCCATTGCAGCCGTGTGTTTTACCGACCCGGAAATCGTGGTGGTGGGGCAAACGCCGTTTGAGGCGACCAAGGCCGGGCTGGAGACCACCACGGCGCAGTTCCCGTTTGCCGCCAATGGCCGCGCCATGACGCTGGAGGCGACTGATGGCTTCGTGCGCGTCGTGGCACGCCGTGACAACCACCGCATCGTCGGCTGGCAGGCGGTGGGAGCGGGTGTGTCCGAGCTGAGCACGGCGTTTTCGCACAGTTTGGAGATGGGCGCCTGCCTGGAGGACGTGGCGCACACCATCCACGCCCACCCAACGTTGGGTGAGGCGGTGCAGGAGGCGGCGCTACGGGCCCTGGGCCACGCCTTGCACATCTAGACCGGCGTTGCAGTTTGAGCCATGTCAATTTTCTAAAAACGGTCGCTCATAAAATAGCCCATTCTGTTCAAAGGGCTATCTCCATGAAAATTCGGTTTCCGGCGGCTGTGCTGACCGCCTTGCTTTCCGTGCTTGTGGCGTCGTCGGCGCTGGGCCAGCCGGGCAAGGGACTGGCCGCGGAAGTCGATCTGCATGCCCGCCTGAAGGAAGCGGAAACCAATCCCCGCATGCTGGAAGCCGCCAACAAGACTGGCAGCAAGGTTGCCAGTTTTTGCGCCAATTGCCACGGTGAGGGCGGCAACAGCACCAACCCGGACACCCCCAACCTGGCCGGCCAGAATACCTCTTACCTTCTGGAGCAATTGCGCCAGTTTGCCGAAGGCAAGCGGCGCAACATCTTCATGGAAGGCATGATCCGGGCGCTTAGCCCCGAAGAAAAAGTGGGTGTCGTGCTCCACTACTCGCACCAGGAAGTGGCCTACAAGCCACCCGCCAATGCCGCGCTGGCCGCCAAGGGGCAGGAGTACTACAACAAGATTTGCTTCCGCTGCCATGGCGATCAGGGACGCGGCAACGAGAAGATTGCGCGCATTGCCGGTCAGCAGCCCGGCTATCTGGCCATTACGCTCAAGCGCTACCGCGATGGTTCGGCCGTACGTTCCGATCCGCTAATGGCCGCCAACACCAAGACCATGAGCGATGCCGACATTGCTGCCGTGGTGGCGTATGTGTCGTCCATGAAGTAGCCACTGATCAGTTCGCGACGGATTTAGAACGACTCCCACTCGCCGTCCGCCTTGTCGGCGCTGCTGGCCACCGGCTTGGCCGGTGCGGCCAGGCGTTTTGCGGGCGCGGGGCTTTGTGTTTTCAGTGCCTTGGGTGGATGCACGGTGTTCAGACGGGGAGCCGGCACGGGCGCAGGTGGTGGTGCCGACGGTGTCAGCCGTGGCGCGCTGCGGTGCAGGGCACCGCCCTGGTTGTCCAGCTTGAACACTGCCACGGTATGCACCAGGTCCAGCGCCTGGGTCTTGAGGCTGCTGGCCGCCGCTGCCATTTCTTCAACCAATGCCGCGTTCTGCTGGGTGCTTTGGTCCATTTGAGTGACCGCTGCCCCCACCTTGGCTACGCCAATGGCCTGCTCGTTGCTGGCGGCACTGATCTCGCCCATGATGTCGGTCACGCGCTGGATGCTGGTCACCACCTCGGTCATGGTCGCGCCGGCCTGGTCCACCAGGGAGGTGCCGTGCTCCACCCTTTCGACACTGGCGTTGATCAGGTTCTTGATCTCCTTGGCGGCCTCGGCAGAGCGGCCTGCCAGCGAACGCACTTCACTGGCCACCACGGCAAAGCCGCGGCCCTGTTCGCCGGCACGGGCGGCTTCCACCGCCGCGTTCAGGGCCAGGATATTGGTCTGGAAGGCAATGCCGTCGATGACGCTGATGATGTCGGAAATCTTGCGTGACGAGGTATTGATCTCGCGCATGGTTTCCACCACCTGGCCCACCACGTTGCCGCCCGTCACGGCGATGGTGGATGCGCTCACTGCCAACTGGTTGGCGGTGCGGGCACTGTCGGCGTTCTGCTTGACGGTGGAACTGAGCTCTTCCATGGAGGAAGCGGTTTGCTCCAGAGCGCTGGCCTGCTGCTCGGTACGGGCCGACAGATCATTGTTGCCCTGCGCAATCTCGGCGCTGGCCGTGGCCACGCCTTCCGAGCCCTGGCGCACGCTGGAAACCACCTTGACCAGGGACTGGGTCATGGCGGCCAGCGCCGTCATCAACTGGGCCACTTCGTCCTTGCCCTGGGCATCAATGCGCTGGGTCAGATCGCCCTGGGCCACGGCATGGGCCACGTCCACGGCACTGCCCAGGGACTTGGCCAGGCTGCGAATCAGAGCCAGCCCAAACAGCCAGCCCAACACCAGACCGACGACGATGGAGCCAATGGCCGCCAGACGGATGGTCTGGTAGCGTGATATCCCGTCGTCATATTCCTTCTTGGCTTCAGAGACCTGCAATTTAAGCAGGGGTTCCATGCCATCGCGCAGCTTGACGTACAGGGGGGCCAGCAGTTCCACATTGATGCGTGAGGTTTCTGCCCAGTCGTTGGCCTTCAAAGCGGTAATAGCCGGTTGCAACCCTTTTTGCACATACGCCGTGCGAGCTTCGGTTACCTTGGTGGCCAGGGCACGCTCATCGGCAGTCAATGACGACGCCATATAGACATCCCATTGTTTTGTGATTGCAGCAGTGTTTCCTTCGATTTCGGCGCTGTTCTTAGCGTAGGTTTCCACCGTCGGGTCCAGAAGCGAATCGGCGATGAGCTGGCGGTTGCGCAACTGCATCTGCAACACGTTGGAAAGCAATTCCATGGGCAGCGTACGGTCCACGTAGACCGAGTGCAGGGCATCGTTGGCCTTGGTGATGCCAACCAACCCCATGCCGCCAATGCCGACCAGCAGGACGGAAAAGACGCTCAGAAGAAGCAACAGGCGGGTCGATATTTTGAGGTTATTCATGGAGTGGGTAACAGGTAGTCCAACGGTGAGGCCCAACCCTCAATGCTACCTGCCTTATGGGCTTTTTGTTCTCGCCATCGTGGTGGGGCTGGCACCCAATAGTGGGTTAAACCTTGTCCCAAGTCAAATTGGCGCCAGTCTGCGCATCGCAAGACCCACAAGCCCACAATTCCACTGCGGTTCTCAAGGGGTAGTCGCCTGCCGCACGGCGTGTTCCCAGGCCGCCATACGAGCCCGCGCATCCGACGGCGAAAGCGCTGGCTCAAAACGCCGTTCGGCGCGCCAGAGGGCACTCAGTTCCGCGGTGCCTGCATACTGGCCGGTTCCCAACCCGGCCAGATAGGCAGCGCCCAGCGCCGTGGTCTCAATCACGGCCGGGCGCACCACGGGAATGCCCAGCAGGTCCGCCTGGATTTGCATCAGCAGGTCGTTGGCGCAGGCGCCGCCGTCCACACGCAATTCGTGCACCGCGTCGCCACCATGCGCGATGGCATCGCGGCTCATGGCGTCCAGCAGGGCTGCGCTCTGGAAGGCAATGCTCTCCAGCGCCGCACGCGCAATATGCGCCATGGTGGTGCCCCGGGTGATGCCGGTGATGGTGCCGCGGGCCTCGGGGTTCCAGTACGGGGCACCCAGCCCGGTGAAGGCGGGTACCAGCATCACGCCACCGGCATCCGGCACGCTCTGGGCCAGGGCCTGGACCTCGGCGCTGGAGCGGATGGCGCCCAGGCCGTCACGCAGCCACTGCACCACGGCGCCGCCGACAAACACGCTGCCCTCTAGGGCAAATTCGGGCCGTACGCTGATCTGCGCCGCACTGGTGGTTAGCAGACCATTCCGCGAGGTCTGGAAACGCTCTCCGGTATGCATCAGCATGAAGCACCCGGTGCCGTAGGTGTTCTTCGCCATGCCCGCGGAAAAACAGGCCTGGCCAAACAGGGCGCTTTGCTGGTCGCCGGCCATGCCTCCAATGCGAATGGGTGCACCCAGCAGCTCGGCCTGGATGCTGCCAAAGTCGGCGCTGGACGGGCGCACCTGCGGCATCAGGCTGGCGGGAATGTCCAGCCATTGCAGCAGATCTTCGTCCCATTGGTTGGTGTGCACATTGAACAGCATGGTGCGCGAGGCGTTGCTGACATCCGTGGCATGCACGGCCTGGGCCCGCGTGCCGTCATTGCTGCCCCCGGTGAGCTGCCACAGCAGCCAACTGTCCACCGTGCCAAAGGCCAATTCACCGGCCAGGGCCTGGGCGCGGGCACCAGGCACGTGGTCGAGCAGCCACTGCAGCTTGGTTCCGGAAAAGTAGGCATCCACCAGCAGGCCGGTCTTGGCCTGGATCAGTGGCGCCTTGCCCTCCGCGCGCAACCTTGCGCAGGCCGGCTCGGCCCGACGGTCCTGCCAGACGATTGCATGGTGGATGGGCTGGCCGGTCCTGCGGTTCCAGACCACCGTGGTTTCACGCTGGTTGGTGATGCCCACGGCGTGGATGTCGCGCGCCTGCAGGCCTGCCTTGGCCAGTGCGTCGCGGGCGGTCGCGATCTGCGTGTTCCAGATGTCCAGCGGGTTGTGTTCCACCCAGCCGGGCTGGGGATACATCTGCGGCAGCTCCCGTTGCGCCATGGCCACAATGGCGCCACCCTGGTCAAAGACGATGCTGCGCGAACTGGAGGTGCCCTGGTCAAGGGCGAGCAGATAGGCCATGCAGGGAGCTCCGGAAAAAAAGGAACAATAATGAACGACAGCATAGCGAATACCTCCGCATGACATCTACTCCCCAACCCCTGCCGACCCAGCGTGCCGAACTGCTGGCCCGCCTAAAGACACAGCATATCTACGATCTGGCCGTCATTGGCGGCGGCGCCACCGGCCTGGGTGTGGCGCTGGACGCGGTGCTTCGGGGCCTGAGTGTGGTGTTGCTGGAGTCGCATGACTTTGCCAAGGGCACGTCTTCGCGCGCCACCAAGCTGGTGCATGGCGGCGTGCGCTACCTGGCGCAGGGCAACATTTCCCTGGTCAGCGAGGCTCTGCACGAGCGCACCAACCTGCTGCACAACGCGCCGCACCTGGCGCAGCCACTGCCCTTTGTGATGCCGACCTACCGTTGGTGGGAGGCACCGTTCTATGGAGCAGGGCTCAAGGCCTATGACCTGCTGGCCGGCAAGGCCGGTCTGGGGCCCACCGAATTCCTGAGCGCAGCGCAAACGCGCGGCTTTTTGCCAAGCGTCAACCCGCAGCATTTGTGCGGTGGCGTGAAATACTGGGACGGCCAGTTTGACGATGCCCGCCTGGCCCTGGTGCTGGCGCGCACGGCGGCGGCCAGCGGTGCCCTGCTGGTCAATTACTGCGAGGCTGTGGGGCTGATCCACACGGATGCCAGTGTATCCGGGGTGCAGGTACGTGATGCCGAAACCGGCGACACGGTGGAGGTGCATGCCCGCTGTGTGGTCAATGCCACCGGTGTGTGGGTGGATGCGCTGCGCCAGCAGGACAGCGCCGCCTGCGGTCGCGCCAGTCAGCCCATCGTCGCGCCCAGCCAGGGGGTGCATCTGGTGGTGGACCGGGAGTTCTTTTCGGGTGATCATGCCCTGCTGGTGCCCAAGACCGCCGACGGTCGTGTGCTGTTTGCCGTGCCCTGGCAGGGCAAGGTCATTCTCGGTACCACCGACACTCCGCGCCAGGACCTGGCCCGTGAGCCCGAGCCGTTCACCGAGGAAGTAGCCTTCATCCTGAGCGAATCGGCGCGCTACCTGCAGCGCGCGCCGCAGCGCGGCGACGTGCGCAGTGTCTGGGTGGGTCTGCGCCCGTTGGTGAAACCGGCGCAGGAGGAGGGTGGCGACACCAAGGCCATCAGCCGGGAGCACACGGTGGCCATCAGCAAGTCCGGTCTGGTGACGGTGACGGGTGGCAAATGGACGACGTACCGCTCGATGGCCGAGGACGTGCTGGAGAAATGTGTGGAAGCCGGCCTGTTGCCCAACTTGCCGGCTTCCCGCACCGCGCACCATGCGCTGGTGGGAGCGCCCGCATCCGGAGCGGCCACGACCCGGATCAGCGAGGCGCCCGGCGCCCACCTTTATGGCAGTGAACGCGGCTTGCTGGAGGCACTGCCCGGTGCCACGCGGATGCTGGCACCCCATGTGAGCGAAGCCATGGTGCGCTTCGCGGTGCGCCATGAATATGCCCGTACGGTGGAAGATGTGCTGGCCCGCCGCAGCCGCCTGCTGTTTCTGGATGCCCGGGCGGCAGCCCTTGCTGCACCCGGCGTGGCCGAGGTGATGGCCGATGAGTTGCGCCGACCGGTGCCCGTGGACGAGTTCCTGGCGCTGACCCGGCGCTATGTCACGCTGCCCTGAGCCGGGCAGCAGGGGATCAGTTCAGGTAGGACTCGGCACGCGCCTCAAAGTCTTCGGCGTCAATGGCGGCGTCGAAGGCGGCGCGGGCGGCCAGTGCTTCCTGGGTGTAGGGGATCAGGGGTTTGTCCAGAGGGCGCAGCTTGTGGCGGCGCAGGCCACGCAGTTGTTGCGAGCGTTCCATGGTCTGCAGAACCAGTTCAGGTTCCATCATCAGGCTGAAGGGATTGAGTGTCAGGGCTGCGGTTTTCATGGTTTCTCTCCGGTTGCGTCAAAGCGCCAGTAAAGGTTTGGCGCTTGAGACAACTGTAGCCACAGCATCACGAAACTGGAGTCAGCAGCAGGATGGAAAGCGTGTAGGAATTTGCCTTACACGATACGGGCCCGCACGCTCTTGCCCTTGACTTTTCCGGCGTTGAGCTTGGCGCAGGCTTGCTGGGCCAGGTCCCGGGCCACGGCGACAAAAGTACAAAACTCGGTGATCTGGATCTTGCCGATCTGTTCGCGCGTGTACGCCGGGCCGCCCTCGGTACTGGTCAATGCGCCCAGCACGTCGCCCGGGCGGATTTTTTCCTTGCGCCCACCCAGGATCTGCAGCGTCACCATCGGTGGCAGCAGCGCGCCGGTGCCGGTGGGCGTGAGTTCATCCAGCTTGAACCAGACCGAGGGGCTGCCCTGGTACTGCTCGATCTTGCCGACCGCGCCCATCTCGTTCATGCTGGCCAGGCTCAGCGCCAGGCCGGAGGCGCCGGCGCGCCCGGTGCGGCCAATGCGGTGCACATGCACCTCGGGGTCGGGTGTGATGTCCACATTGATCACGGCTTCGAGCTGGTTGATGTCCAGCCCGCGTGAGGCCACATCGGTTGCCACCAGCACCGAGCAACTGCGGTTGGCAAACTGTGCCAGCACCTGGTCACGCTCGCGCTGCTCCAGTTCGCCATACAGCGCCTGGGCGGAAAAGCCTTCATCCTGCAGTAGCGTGACCAGGTCCTTGCACTGCTGCTTGGTGTTGCAGAAGGCCAGTGTGCTGACCGGGCGGAAGTGCCGCAGTAACTGCCCTACGGTCTGCAGCCGGTTGCTGCGGGTGACCTCGTAGAAGCGCTGCTCGATCAGGCTCTCGGACTTGGGTGCCGTCACCTCCACGCGCTGGGGTTCGCGCATGAACTGCCGCGCCAGTTTCTCGATGCCTTCGGGGTAGGTGGCGGAGAACAACAGCGTCTGCCGCTCGGCCGGGCACTGCTTGGCCACGGTGGCGATGTCGTCGAAGAAGCCCATGTCCAGCATGCGGTCGGCCTCGTCCAGCACCAGGGTGTTGAGCCCCTCCAGCGTCAGGTAGCCGCGCTCCAGGTGGTCCATGATGCGCCCGGGCGTGCCAACTACGATGTGGGCGCCATGCTCCAGCGAGGCGCGCTGGCCGCGTAGCGCAATGCCGCCGCACAGGGTGACGACCTTGATGTTGTCGCTGGCGCGCGCCAGGCGGCGGATTTCCACGGTCACCTGGTCGGCCAGTTCGCGCGTGGGGCACAGCACCATGGCTTGCACGGCAAACCAGCGCGGGTTCAGCTTGGCCAGCAGGGCTAGCGCAAAGGCGGCGGTCTTGCCGCTGCCGGTCTTGGCCTGGGCGATCAGGTCCTTGCCGGCCAGGGCGATGGGCAGGCTGGCGGCCTGGATCGGCGTCATCTCGGTGTAGCCCAGTTGCTGCAGATTGGCCAGGGTGGCCGGGCTGAGGGCCAGGGCGGCGAAGCCGGAAGGGGTATTTGCGGCGGACGCGGTGTTCGTGAGGGTCATACCCGATTATCGGGCCAGGGCCCGCGGCGTTACAGTGGCGCATGCCTACGAGGATGCACACCATGACCGCATTGCACATCTCCACCCAGTTTGATTCCGGCGCCATTGAGGTGGTGAGCCTGCAGGACCCCCGCAATATCGAACTCCGGATTCGCGCCGACAACGCCAGTGAGTTTGCGCAGTGGTTCCACTTTTGCCTGCACGGTGCACAGGGCGTTCCGGTGACGCTGCGCTTTTTGAATGCCGGCGCCTGCGCCTACCCCAAGGGCTGGGAGGGCTATCGCGTGGTGGCCAGCCACGACCGCCAGCACTGGTTTCGCATCGATACCGAATTTGACGGCATGGTGATGACGGCGCGCACCACGCCGGAGAGCAATGCCATCTACTTTGCCTACTTCGAGCCCTACTCCTGGGAGCAGCACCTGGACCTGCTGGGCTCGGCCACGCAATCCCCGCACGTGGGCCTGCAACGCCTGGGCAGCACGCTGGACGGGCGCGACATGGGCCTGTTGCGCATCACCGATGCGGCCAGTGCCACGCCGCTGGAGCAGAAGAAAAACGTCTGGCTGATTGCCCGCCAGCACCCTGGCGAGACCATGGCCGAGTGGTTCAGCGAAGGCTTTCTGGAGCGCCTGCTGGATGGCGACGATTCGGTCAGCCGCGTGCTGCTGGAACGTTGCGTGTTCCATGTGGTGCCCAATATGAACCCGGATGGCGCGGTGCGCGGCAACCTGCGCACCAACGCCGCCGGTGCCAACCTGAACCGCGAATGGCTGTCGCCCAGCATGGAGCGCTCGCCCGAGGTCTTTCTGGTGCGCCAGGCGATGCTGGAGATCGGCGTGGACCTGTGCCTGGACGTGCATGGGGATGAAGGACTGCCCTACAACTTCTGTGTTGGCTCGGAGGGCAACCCGGGCTACACCGAGCGCGTGGCGGAGTTGGAAGACACCTTCAAGGCCGCCTGGCAGGCCGCTTGCCCGGACTTTCAGGACCAGTACAACTACGGTCGCGAAGAGCCCGGCGCGGCCAACCCCACGCTGGCCACCAACTGGGTGGCGCAGCAGTTCGGCTGCCTGGCGCTGACGATTGAAATGCCGTTCAAGGACAACGCCGACCACCCCGACGCAGCGGTGGGCTGGAGCGGCGAACGCACCAAGCGCCTGGGCGCCAGCGTGCTGCAGCCCTTGCTGGCGACGCTGTAGTTGCGGGCGGAGCGAGCAGTGTAGTCACGATGGCCCGATATTGAAAGTCCGGGAATGCAAATTGCTACGAAATTAGTAGCGAGTTACGCAGATTCGACGAGGGCCGGTAACATTGTGACCATGCAATGGCTGCCGTGGAAGGAAATACATGCGTTGGTTCAAGACGGTTCTGTGGGCACTAGGCCTGCTGGTGTCCATGGGTGTTGGCGCGCAGTCCAGGCCGGTGGAGATTCACGACCGGCTGGCGGATACCGGGGTGCCGGGCCGGCACGTGGCCTTGACGCTGGATGCCTGCTCGGGCCGTTTTGACGACGATCTCATTGAATTTCTGATTCGCAACCGGATACCGGCCACGATCTTTGCGACCAAGAAATGGCTGGTCAAGAACCCTTTGGGGTTGTCGGTCATCAAGGCGCACCTGGATTTGTTCGACGTGGAAGACCACGGTGAAAATCACATCCCGGCGGTCATAGGCGCCGGGCGCAAGGTCTACGGCATACCGGGTGAACCCGACATTCTGCACCTGCGGCGCGAAGTGACCGAAGGCGCCAGGGCCATCACTGAGATGGTGGGCGTGCCGCCGCATTGGTACCGGGGCGCCACCGCCGAATACGATGCACAGTCTGTCACCGAAATCAAAAACCTGGGCTACAAGATTGCGGGCTTCTCGGTTAACGCCGACGCGGGCGCGAGCCTGGGGCGGGTCGCCATTGCGCAGCGGCTGCGCCACGTGAAGGCGGGCGATGTCATCATCGCCCACATGAACAAGCCGGATTCCGACTCGGCAGAGGGCCTGTCCGTTGGATTGCTGCAGCTACTCAGACAGGGATTTGTGTTTGTCCGCCTGGACCAGGTTGATCTGGTGCAGGAGAACGGGGGGCACTGACGGCCTACGCTTTTTGGTGTTAGTGATCGGTGTGCAGGTAGCTGGCCTGCTTGGGCAAACGCATGCTGACCAGAAAGGCGATCACCATCGTGGCGGTCACGTACCAGTAGAACGCGGGCTCATAGCCGATCGACTTCAGCCCCAGCGCCACGTATTCCGCCGAGCCACCGAACAGCGCATTGGCCACGGCATAGGACAGGCCCACGCCACCAGAATCAAGGCGCCCCCAGCACGTCGAACAGGAGCATATTGTTGCGTCGGCCAATGCGGTCCGAGAGTGCACCGAACAGCGGCTGAATGCACGTGTAGACGAACAGGCACACGGTCATGATGTTGCTCGCGGTCTTGATCGACATGCCGGCCGAGTTCACCAGGTATTTCTGCATGTAGGTGGTGAAGCTGTAGAAGATCAGCGAGATGCTCACGCAGCAAAGGATAACCAGATCGTGAGCGGTATGTCACACGCAAGCAGGCTTTAGCAATGGCCAAGCAAATTAAACAATGCTTTAATGTGAAAAATCTTAATTAAAGAATTCTTTTTCACCATGCGATCCACTGGCCGCTACGTCACTTCCACCACTTTGGGCGAGGCTGTGCGTGCCTTTGTGCCGCACGCATTGCCGCCCTCCAAGCCGGCGCTTGCGTTGAATGTGTATGAGCAAGCCAATCGTGATGCCGAACTGGCGCTGGCACGCCTGTCTGGCGTGTCGGGGTTGGTGTCTTCGGTGGATTGGTTGTTATACAGCGCCATCCGCAAAGAGGCGCTGCTCACCTCCCAAATAGAGGGCACCCAGGCCACCCTGACCGATCTGCTGGACGGCGAAGCCGGTTTTGCCGTGCGCAACACGGAAGATGTGGAGGAGGTCACCAACTACCTGCGCGCATTCCGTGCGGTGCAGGAGCAATTGCGCAATCCCGCGGGGCTCCCCTTGAGCGTGCGCCTGCTGTGCGACGCCCACCGCCTGCTGCTGGATGGCGCGCGGGGCGCAGGCAAGCAGCCTGGCGAACTGCGCCGCTCACAAAACTGGATCGGCGGCACCCATCTCGGCAACGCGGTGTTTGTGCCACCCCCTGCCGAGCAGGTGCCCACGCTGTTGGCGGATATGGAGCGCTTTATTCACGATGCAGCCAACCCGCTGCCGCCACTGGTCAAGACGGCGTTGGTCCATGCCCAGTTTGAAACCATCCACCCGTTTCTGGACGGCAATGGTCGCATCGGGCGGCTCCTGATTGCGGCGTTGCTGGAGCACTGGCATCTGCTGCCCGAACCATTGATGTACCTGAGCAGCTACCTCAAGCAACATCAGGCCGAGTACTACCGCCGCCTGTCCGCCATTCGTACCGATGGCGACTGGGAAGGCTGGGTCGCGTTTTTTCTGGAAGCAGTGGCCGAAGCCGCCGCGGAGGCCGAGCGCAGCATCGTCGCCATTGCCAGCCTGGTGGCTGCAGACCGGCGCAAGCTGCTGGCGGCCAGCAAAGCCGGCCCAGCCAACTACCGCCTGTTTGAAATGTTGCCGATGATGCCCCGTTTCACCATCGAGCACGTGCGCCAGAAGCTGGAAACCAGCTTTCCCACCGCCACGGCAGCCGTCAAGGTGCTGGAAGACCTGGGGCTGGTCACCGAGCAAACCGGGCAGAAGAAGAACCGGAGCTATAGCTACAAGGGCTATGTGGAGTTGTTGACACGGTAAAAAAGCCCCGCCAGTTTCCCAACTGCGGGGCTTTCGTCTTGGCGCTGATTGCTATCAATTCGGTAGCTGCTCACGCATATTCCACGAGGGCTATAGGCCTATTTTCTTCGAAACCTCTCCGGCCTCACGCCAACAGCGCATTCACCCGCTTCACATACGCCGCCGGGTCCGCTGGCATGCCGCCTTCGGCCAGCAAGGCCTGGTCGAACAGGATGTGGGCCAGGTCGTTGAAATGGACCGAGCCATCCAGCTTCTTGACCAGCGGGTGCTCGGCGTTGACTTCCAGCACCGGCTTCACCTCGGGCGCGGCCTGGCCGGCCTGCTTGAGCATGCGGGCCAGCTGGGTGCTCATGCCGTCGTCCTTGACCACCAGGCAGGCGGGGCTGTCGACCAGGCGGGTGGTGACGCGCACGTCCTCAGCCTTGTCCTTCAGCGCTTCCTTGAGCTTGGCCAGCAGGGGCTTGAGGGTCTCGGCGGCTTCCTCGGCGGCTTTCTTCTCGGCTTCGTCCTGCAGCTTGCCCAGGTCTGCCGCGCCCTTGGCCACGCTTTGCAGCGGGGTGCCGTCAAACTCGTGCACAAAGTTCAGTGCCCACTCGTCCACGCGGTCGGTCATCAGCAGGACTTCGATGCCCTTTTTCTTGAACACCTCGAGCTGCGGGCTGTTCTTGGCGGCGGCCAGGGTGTCGGCGGTGATGTAGTAGATGGCCTCCTGGCCTTCCTTCATGCGCGCCTTGTAGTCGGCAAAGCCTACCGTGGTGGAGTCGCTGCTGGTCGATGCGAAGCGCAGCAGCTTGCACAGGCGCTCCTTGTTGGCGAAGTCTTCGCCCAGGCCTTCCTTCAGCACGGCGCCAAATTCAGAATAGAACTTGGTGAACTTGCCTTCCTTGGCCTTGTCTTCCTCGGACAGCACGTCGGTGACTTCACCTTCCGCGGCAGCGGCGGGCGCCTTGTCGTACTTGGCCAAGTCTTCCAGCATGGACAGCACACGCTTGGTGCAACCATCACGAATGGCCTTGACGTCACGGCTTTCCTGCAGCAGCTCACGGCTCACGTTCAGCGGCAGATCGGCCGAATCGACCACGCCCTTGACGAAGCGCAGGTAGGTGGGCAGCAGGGCTTCGGCATCGTCCATGATGAAGACGCGCTTCACGTAGAGCTTCAGGCCGCCCTTTTTCTCGCGGTTCCACAGGTCCATCGGCGCCTTGCCGGGGATGTACAGCAGTTGCGTGTATTCGGTGCTGCCTTCCACGCGGTTGTGCGTATGGGCCAGCGGTGCTTCAAAGTCGTGGCTGATCTGCTTGTAGAAGTCGTCGTACTGCTCCAGCGTGACGTCCTTCTTGGCGCGGCTCCAGATGGCGTTGGCCTTGTTGACGGTTTCCCACTCGCCGGTCTTGACCATGCCACCGGGTTGGCGGCCGCCGTTTTCGTCCGACGGATTGATCAGCTCGCCGTCTTTCCACTCTTCCTTTTCCATCAGGATGGGCAGGCTGATGTGGTCGGAGTACTTGCTGATGATGTTCTTGACCTTCCAGGCCTGGGCGTAGTCCAGGGAGTCTTCGCGCAGGTGCAGGATCACGCTGGTGCCACGCTGGGCGCGCGTGATGGTTTCCACCTCGAAGTCGCCCGAGCCGCCGCTGACCCAGCGCACGCCTTCCGCTTCTTTCATGCCGGCACGGCGCGATTCCACGGTGATCTTGTCGGCGACGATGAAGCCGGAATAGAAGCCCACGCCGAACTGGCCGATCAGGTTGGAGTCAGCCTTCTGGTCGCCGCTGAGCTTGGAGACGAAATCCTTGGTGCCGCTCTTGGCGATGGTGCCCAGGTGGTCGATGGCTTCCTGGGCGCTCATGCCGATGCCGTTGTCGGTGATGGTCAGTGTCTTGGCGTCCTTGTCGAAGGTGACCTTGACCTTGAGTTCGGAGTCGCTCTCGTACAGGCCGCTGTCATTGATGGCCTCAAAGCGCAGCTTGTCGCAGGCATCCGACGCGTTGGAAATCAGTTCGCGCAGGAAAATTTCCTTGTTGGAGTACAAGGAGTGGGTGACGAGGTGCAGCAACTGGGCCACTTCGGCCTGGAAGGAAAGGGTTTGCTTGCTCATAGGGAATACAACTTTCGGTAGAACGTCAACTAAAACAAAATCGTGCCGCAAGACGCCCTGTGCGTCGCCGGAAACCCGCAATTATGGGCGATGAGCCCGGTTTCAAGCCCCCAGCCAGCGCAGCAGTTGTTGCGTGACAGCCGGGCTGTACAGCAATTCCATGTGGTGGGTGCGGTAGACGATGGCTTGCGCTGTCTTGGCAAAGCTGAGCTGGTGGCGCGGGTCGGCGTGCTGGCCGAGCGCACTGGCCAGCGGCACCAGACCGTCACCAATCAGGCGGTCGGCCAGCGGGCTGCGCTGGGCAGCGGCCGTGGCGGCCACGGTGTAGCAGGCCACACCGGCGGGCAGCGGCAGCGGCTCGCGCCGATCCGGTTTGCGCGTGAAACGGTTGTGGCCCTGCCAGTGCGCATCGAGCACAAAGCCGTAGCGCAGGTCGGTGATGCCGGCGCTGCGCAACTGGCCCAGCTTGGCAAAGGGCTTGCTGAACGGCGTGGTGCCCAGGATCACATCGACCCAGTTACCGGCCCGCTCCAGCGGTGCGCCATGGTGCGGTGTGCCCAGGAAGACGATGTTCTTCAACTGGCCGGGCCAGTGCAGGTTGAGTCGCTGGGCGGCGTGCACTGCGCTGCGGATCACCAGGCCACCCATGCTGTGCACGACGGCCGTTAGTTCCTGCACCGGCACCGGCCAGTGGGCCAGCAGTTGCTCCAGCAGCAGGGCCAGTTCCTGGCCGTTCTGCGAGGTGTGCAGGCCGGTGTTGTAACGCAGGTAGACGGGGGTGTAGCCCCGCTCTGCCGCCAGGATGGCGCCGTGGTCGGAGACCGGTTTGCCGTCTTCGCGGGGCTGGGCACGCCACTGCAGGTCGTTCATGCACAGGCCGTGGATCAGCAGCACGATTTTTCCCGTGGCCTGCGGCATGGCGGGCAGGGCCTGCGGGTTCAGCACCTGGCCTTGGTAGCGCAACGTCATCGGCGTGGCCAGCGGGTTGTGGGTCTGCGCCAGGCGGTCGCCCATCACGCCGTTCAGGGCCGCCAGCACGGCCTCGCGCTCGGGTGTCTCGGGTGGCGCGTCCACCAGAGATTCCAGCAGGGGTTCCAGCTTGGTGAAGGCGGCTTCCAGCCCCTTGCCGACCAGTTCGGTCACGCCATGCACGGCACGGTAGACAAAACCGGTGATGCCGCGGGTCTTGGCTTTTTCGGCACCGGAGACGCCCATCGTGCTCCACACCGCCTGGTGCACGCCTTCGGCCATGGTGGCCACCCCGCGGGTGGCCTGGGTGGCCAGTTGGGCCACTGCGCGCAGGTCGGACGGGCGCAAGTGGTTCAGGGCCTTGGCCATCAGAATTTCTCGTGGGGCGCCAGATAGCGCCACTGGCCGACCGGCAGGTTGCCGAGCATGACCTTGCCGACGCGCACGCGCTTCAGTCCCACCACCTTGAGGCCGACCAGCTCGCACATGCGGCGGATCTGGCGTTTCTTGCCCTCGGTCAGCACGAAGCGCAACTGTTCGGGGTTTTGCCACTCGACCTTGGCCGGTTTGAGTGCCTGGCCGTCCAGGCTCAGGCCGTGGCGCAGCAGGCGCAGCTTTTCTGGAGGGAAGACGGACTGCACGTCGGTGCTGATGGGGTCGTCATCGTCGATGCGGCTGAGTTGGGTGGGGGCGGCCGGCTGCGCCGGTTTGGCAACCGGGCGCCCCCCGTAGGTGGCTGCAGCAGAGTCGGCTGCAGCCGCGTTGGCCACACCGGTGTAGACCACGCGCACCAGGTATTCCTTCTCCATCACCGCGTCTTCGCCAATCAGCTGGCGCGCCACGCGGCCGTCCTGCGTCAGCACCAGCAGGCCGGTGGAGTCAATGTCCAGCCGCCCGGCCGGCACCAGGCTCTTGAGCTGGCTGGGGTGGAAGAAGAAGCGGGCGTTGTCATCCGGCCAGCGGTTTTGCGGCTGGATCAGCGTGATGGCCGGCTGGTGGCCGTCTTCGGCCTGGCCGCTGACGATGCCGATGGGCTTGTTCAGCAGGATGGTGACCTGGTTGGCCTGCGCGCCCTTGGCCTGTTGCGTGACCTCAATACGCGCATCGGGCGCCACCTGCATGCCCATCTCGGCCACCTTGCCGTTGACCTTGACCCAACCCTTGGCGATCCAGTCATCGGCCTCGCGGCGCGAGGCCAGGCCCAGCTCGGCCATGCGCTTGTTCAGCCGGATGGTGCCGTTGGCCCCGTGCGCGGCCGTATTGGCCTGGCCGGCGGGGATGGGTGCGCGGCTGGCGCTCGCCTTGCCCGCCGGAGGCGGTGCACGGCGGAAGGTGGCGGGCGGTTTGGAGTCTGTCATGTGCTATATCTTTTGTAGCTGCTTGTGCATATTTTACGAGGGCTGGTGCCGGATTTGTTGATGATTCCCGTTCGCTGGACGCCAGCGGATGCTGGCCGTGCACGGGGCCAGTGCCAGCAGGCCCGTTGGCACGCCTGAAGGCAAGTCGCATGCGACAATTGTCCTCGTCCTGCAGGAAGCAGGGCGATTCCATCGGGGTTTTATGGCAGGGAGGACGTCAACTGTGGACATTTCTTTGGTCGTGCCTGCCTACAACGAGTCGGGCAACATCAGGCAGTTTCTTCACGCCGCCCAGGAGGTGCTCGGGTCGACCGGCATGTCCTATGAGATTGTCGTGGTCAATGACGGCAGCACCGACGACACGTTGGCGCAGTTGATGTTGCTCGTCGACAGCCATCCGGAGCTGCGGGTCATTGATCTCTCGCGCAACTTCGGCAAGGAAGCGGCGCTCACTGCTGGCATGGATGCCGCCATGGGCCGTGCCGTCATTCCCATGGATGCCGATCTCCAACATCCCCCAAAGCTCATTCCGCTATTGATCGAGCGCTGGCAGCAGGGGTTCGATGTAGTCCTTTGCCGGCGTGCATCCCGGGACACGGACCATTGGTTGCAGCGTTGGGTTTCCCGTCTCTTCTATCGGGTTCACAACGCGGTTGCCGAGCTGGACATACCTCCGGACGTAGGTGACTTCCGGTTACTGGACCGTCGGGTCGTCGAGGCACTGCGACTGTTGCCCGAACGGCGCCGCTTCATGAAGGGCATTTTCGCCTGGGTGGGGTTTCGCACGGCGGTGGTCGAGTTTGAAGCCGATGCCCGGTATTCAGGCAAATCACATTTCAGCGGCTGGCGCTTGTGGAACTTTGCACTGGAAGGCATTACCAGTTTTTCGACGGTCCCGCTGCGCATCTGGACCTATGTGGGCGGGGTGGTGTCGCTTGCGGCCATTGGTTATGCGACCAAGGTGGTCATCAGCACCATCGTTTCCGGAACGGATCTGCCGGGCTACCCGTCGCTCTTTTGCGCGATCCTGTTCCTGGGGGGCGTGCAACTGATCGGGATCGGCGTGCTCGGCGAGTACATTGGTCGCATCTACAGTGAAGTCAAACAGCGCCCCATTTACTTGATACGCAGTCGTCACGGGTTCTCGACCGATGCGTGATGCGCTGTTCGATAGCGGATTGTTCAGACGCTTTGCCGGTTTCTCGATCATTGGCGTCATCAATACCGCCATTCATCTGATCGTGGTGATGGGCCTGGTGGAGTTGCTGGGCCTGAACCCGGTGGCGGCCAATTGCATTGCATTTGTTGCCGCAAACGTTTTCTCGTTCTATGCCAATAGCAGATGGAATTACCGGACCCCGATGGCGGTGAGCCGGTACCGGCGATTTTTCATTGTTTCGCTCGCGGGGCTTGCCATCACTGCCGGCGTGAGTGCGGTGGCTCAAGCGCTGGGCTGGCACTACCTCATCGGGACGGCCATGGTTTTTGTGGCGCTGCCTGGATTGACTTTTATAGCCCACCATTGGTGGACGTGGGGTGATTGATGCGGATGGAGTGGAGACGGTATTCGCAATTTGCGAGCGGCCTAGTCAGGCGCAACGAGGGCGTTCTTGCCTGTGTCTTTCTGGGGCTGTTGGCGTTTTCCATTCACAAGAGTGCCCTGCATGGCTACTGGCGATTTGATGACGGTATGCATCTCAATTTCGTGGCGCATTACTCGCCCTGGCAGTATTTCTTGCAACCCTCGGTGATGCTGCTGCAATCGTATGCAAACGTCACTCCCTATAACGCGCTCTTTTATGAAATCAATCTTGGGCTCTTTGGCATGGAGCCAAGGTGGCACTATGCCCATCTGATCGTCATACTTGCCGCCACGGCCTTTTCCACCTATCGGCTGATGCGCCTTTGGCAACAGCCAATGGCGGCGCTGCTTGCCGCAGTCCTGTTCTTGGGAGGATTGCCGACTTTGCATGTGGCGCAGCAGCTGATGACCGGGCATTATGCAACAGGGCTGCTGTTTTCGGTTCTGAGCCTGCACAGCTTTGTGTTGGGCGTGCGACAGGACCGACGCGGGCTGGTAGTGCTGGGGGCTGCGCTCTACCTGCTGGCGACGATATGCAAGGAGGTGTATGTGCCCCTGCTGCTGGCGCTGCCCATGATCCCCGTTGGCGACCTGCGGGCCCGACTGAAGGCTTCGCTGCCGTATGTGGTGGTGGCCGTGCTGTACACGCTCTGGCGTTACGCCGTCTTGGGGCAATTGATGGGTGGCTATATCGCCACTCCCGTTAGTCCCTGGGAGCAATTGCGCCAGCTACTCAGTATTCCCCTTCTATTGGCTGGGTGGCTCAATGACCATGACTCGTCGGACAGTTTCCTGGGGCGGGGTGGCTTGTATCCCATCGTAGGGCTTGTCATCCTTGTGCTCATCGTCGTGGCAACGTATAGGAAGCGTCTGACGTGGACCTTGGTTGGCGTTTCGCTCCCACTGATCTTGCTTCCGTTGCTGCCGCTTACCGGGAATCCAGGAGTCAATGAAGCAGACCGCTATCTCTTTCTGGCCTGGTGGGCTTGCTCTGTTCTGCTTGCCACTTTGGTTGGTAGTCTCAGAAATTCCGGCGTAGAGTATGTTGTCAAATGCGCGTGCGGCGTTGGATTCGTTGCACTGTTGTTCAGTGCACAAATGATTGAGCACCAGCGCATCACACATCGCCTTGCTAAGGAAGACACCCTGTATCAAACGGTCCTTCGCATGGATAGCAACACGGCGTTGATGCCTCCGCCCAATCGGGACAACTACAGGAAACTTCTGTCGGGTGCTCGTCAAGCAGCAGCACTCTTGACCAAGGGTACTAAAGACCCTGCCAAATTCGCTGCCGACAAGGCGTCTTTGTGTGAATACACCCAGCAGGGAAACAACATTTTGGAATTTGACGAGGCTTGTGGCTGTGTGAAGGACGTTACGAGTCAGCTGGGGGCTTCACTGACTAAATTGCTGGGTGACGAGATGCGCGCGGTATCGGGGGTTCCCCTGAGCGCCAAGCTGACTTTTCATGACAGCAAGCTGCTTTGGGAGCTGGGCCCCTTTGATGATGGTGTTTATTCTGTGGTCTTTGGGAGTTCGCCTACGAAAGTGCCCGCCCATGGAGGAATTTCGTGGGCCGGTAAGGAACCGCTGAAATTCAAGATGAGCCACGAATCGTCCGATGGCAGCTTGGCGTTGTCCCCCGATCTGGAATTCGACATGACAAAGCAGTCCGAATTTAGTTGGAAAGGCAATAGCATTGCCGAGGTGTTTTCCTGCGCCCCTTATGCCAAGTAGCCGTCGACGCGGGTGCCACCCGCGGTCACGGACAAACATGGGCGCCTTTTGAAAGAAAGAGACGCAGACCGTGATCAGCCGCCCTCACGAGTACCTGGACCAGATGTCCATTGCACGCCAGCCGATTGTGGACGGCAAGCGCGCGGTGGTTGCCTACGCACTGTTCAACCGATCGCAATCGGTGGACACCCATTCCGTGGCCAGCGACATATCGCTTGCGCTCAATGCCGTGGCCCAAAGCGGGGCGCCGTTTGCGATTTCCAACTGCGACCTGTTCCTGAACTCGTTGCACCAAGGGCTGGCCGGAGCCCATTGGGACTTTCTCAATCCGGGGACAACAGTTGTCGACGTTCCACCCGTTCCGCGGCACGACCCGGCATTGATTGAAGAAGTGTTACCCGGACTGACTGCACTCAAATCCAAGGGATTTCGACTTTCCTTCCACTACAGCGTGGTGGCGCCTCTCTACAAGAGCTGGCAGCCGCTGTCCAACTTTGTGAAAGTGGATGTTTCCACCGTGCCTGAGCCGCAGGTGGGGGCGCTGCTGAGTGCCATCAAGTCGCGCACGCCAGCCACCGTGATTGCCGCCAAAGTGGAACGTGGCGAGCAGTTTGAGCAACTGAAGGCACACGGTGTGGATCGCTTCCAGGGCTTCTGGTTTTCGGTCCCTGAAGTGGTCACGCCCCGGGTGCTGTCGCCGGGCGAGCTGTGCGCGGTGCAGTTGTTCAACCTGCTGCGCAGTGCCGCCGACCTGGATGTGGTGGAGGAGGTGCTCAAAAAAGACGCCGGCCTGAGCGTCAGCCTGCTGCGCATCATCAATTCTGCCGGTGTGGGGCTGAGCCAGAAGGTCACGTCGTTGCGCCAGGCGGTGATGCTGATGGGCTACGAAAAACTGGCCCGTTGGGCTGCCATGCTGATGGCGACGGCGTCCAAGGGCAGCGCCAGCCTGCTGAGCACATCGTCGGTCGTGCGGGCCCGCATGATGGAGCTGCTGGCGCTCGAGCAAAAGGGCTCGGTCGACAGTGGCACGGCGTTCCTGGTCGGGCTGCTGTCCCAGTTGGACCGCTTGCTGGGAACCAGCATGCTCCATGCCCTGAACCAGTTGGCCCTCGATGAGGAAGTCAAGTCCGCCCTGCTCAACGGCGGCGGAGCCTACGGCGACCTGCTGGCCCTGGTGGTTGCCTGTGAGTCCGAGGACGATGCGGCATTCTCCGCCGTGTTCTCCCGCCTGAACTACACGCTGCGCCAGATCAACATGGCCCACATGGAGGCACTGGCCTGGGCAGACGGAATTGCCTGAGTCAAGCCGGGTGCTACTTGACCTGCACCACCGGGCGTGCCTTCCATTGTGAAAAACTCTGGCGTATCAGCTCGTCCAGGGTGCCGTTCCTTTTGAGCTGTGCCAGGCGCGCATCGATGGCCGCCAGCTTGCTGCCGCACTGGCCTTTTCGGGTCAGCACCATGTAGTTGGGTGTGTCCACCACGTAGGTGGATTTGGCCACAAAGCGCTCCTCGTCGCCGCGCTTGAGCAGGTAGGCCATGCCCGCATAAAAGCCGGTGATGAAGTAATCCAGCCGTCCGGCGCCCAACTTGCTGAAATTGTTCTCCGGGCTGTTGGCTTCCTCCACGCTGAGGTACTTCTTCATGTATTCATCAAAACCATCACCAAACACATTGCCGCGGGTGATGCCGCCCCGAAAACCCACCAGATCGGCGCGACTCTGGAACTCGATGGGGTGTTCACGGGAGACGAACACGGCCACCGGGTTGGACAAGGCGGGGGTGCTCGGAAACAGCAGAAAGGCCTGGCGCTCCGGTGTCTTCTTCAGTGTGGCCACCATGTCGATATCTCCCCGCTCAGCGGCAACCATGACCCGGGGAAACGGGCCCAGGTAGCGCACTTCGTAGGGAATCTTCAGGTCCTCCAGCACGCGCTTCGCGATCGCGATGGATGCTCCCTGCATGGCTTCACCGTCGTACCAGTGCAGCGGTGGGTAGTCGGGGTCGGCGGCCAGTACCAGGCGGGTGCATTCAGCGTGGGCCACCAGTATTCCACCCGCCACGATGGCAGCGCAGACGGCACCTGCGAACTTCGTGTGGACTGCCAACCGAGCCATCGACGCTCTCCAGTAGCAACGGGCTTCACAAGCATACGCCGTAGCATCGGTGATGGCAATGACCGACCGCTTATCGGAAGACGGTTTGCGTTCGCAACGCCTGCAGGTTGAGCACGCGCAGGCCGCCGTATTCCACCTGGATCGCGCCGTGTGCGGACAGGGCGGACAGCGCCTCGTTGACCCGCTGGCGCGACAGACCGACCAGGTAGGCCAACTCCTGCTGGGTGATGCGCAGTACCTCGCCCACGTTGGGGTAGAGCACGGGGTTGAAGAGGGAGGCCAGGCTGCGCGCCACACGGATGTCGGGGTTGGTCATGCGGTCGATCTCGCGTGCGGCAATGAACTGACCCAGGCGCTCGTTGAGTTGGTTCATGACGAAACGGTTGAAACCGATGGAGTGGTCCAGCAGCCAGTGGAAGGTATCCACGTGCAGGCCTGCAACGCGGCTCTTGCGCAGGGGCTGGATGTTGTAGCGGTAGGTTTCGCGCTTCATGGCCGTTCCCTCGCCAAACCAGCCTCCTGGCGGCACGCCAGTGAATGTCATGGTCTGGCCCTCGGCGTTGTCGCTGCTCATCTTGAGCAGGCCATCCACCACGCCAAACCAGTAGGTCGCCGGACGCCCCATGCGGCAGATGTATTCGCCGGGGCTGGCGTCGGCGATTTTTAGCTCACCCACGGCCCGGTCGCGCTCCAGCGGCGACAACAATCGCATCCATGGAATGGCGTCGAGTTCGGCTGGTGTGAGATTGCGTCGGCGCTGGTGCAGGGCGGAATCGGTTTGCATGGGTGGGGCCTGTAAGTTGCCAGAAAGCGAAGGGAAAACACCTAGTTCGAAACGCACAAATTGTCGTCCAAACGACAACCTGACGTCAAATGCCCGACTAATAATCTGCCCCATAGACAGCCCCGTTGCGTGGTGACGGGGTTTGGTAACGGTGACAAGGATTCGGAATGCAAACGACTTTTCCGCGACTACTCCAGAAGCACGCCAGTGAGCGCCCCGGTGCGCCTGCCATGCGTGAAAAGGAATACGGTATTTGGCAGTCACTCTCGTGGTCGGACCTGTCTGCCATGGTGCAGCAATTAGCCGCAGGACTGCACCAGGCTGGCTTGCGCCGGGGCGAGCACATGGTAGTGGTAGGTGCCAATCGCCCGCGCCTGTACGCCACGATGCTGGCTGTGCAATCGCTGGGCGCCATTCCCGTGCCGCTGTACCAGGATGCCGCTGCCGCCGAGTGCGTCTTCCCGATCAACAACGCCGAGGTGCGCTTTGCCTTTGCCGAAGACCAGGAGCAGGTTGATAAGTTGCTCGAGATCCGCGACCAGTGCCCACAGCTCGAGCGCATCTATTACGATGATCCGCGCGGGCTGCGCAAATACGATGAGCCTTGCCTGGCTTCGCTGGATGAGTTGCAGGCTGCCGGCAAGGTGTTCGTGGGCCTGCACCCCGACTTCTTTGCCGCCGAGGTCGAGAAGGCAACACCCAGTGATGTGGGTGCGATGTTCTTCACATCCGGCACCACCGGGAACCCCAAGGGCGTGGTGCACACCCACAACTCGCTGCTGAACCGGGCCCGCGTGGGTGCTGACTTTGACAAGTTGACCGGCTCGGAAGAGGTGCTGGCCTACCTGCCGCCGGCCTGGATCGGCCAGAACATCTTCAGCTATGCCCAGTGGCTGGCCTGTGGCTATGTGGTGAACTGCCCCGAATCGGCGGCCACCGTCACCATCGACTTGAAGGAAATTGGCCCGACCTATTACTTCGCGCCGCCCCGCATTTTTGAAGGCCTGCTGACCAGCGTGATGATCCGCATGGAAGACGCTGGTGCCATCAAGCGCGGCATGTTCCACTACTTCATGAGCGTGGCCAAACGCGTAGGCCCGGCGTTGATGGACGGAAAAAACGTGGGCCTGGGTGACCGCCTGCTGTACGCGCTGGGCAATCTGTGCGTCTATGGCCCGCTGCGCAACACCCTGGGCATGAGCCGGGTGCGTGTGGCTTACACCGCCGGCGAAGCGATTGGCCCGGACCTATTTTCGTTTTTCCGATCCATCGGAATCAACCTCAAACAGCTCTACGGTTCCACCGAGACGGCCGTGTTTGTCTGTCTGCAGCCCGACAACCAGGCGCGTGCCGACACCGTGGGCGTGCCCTGTGAGGGCGTGGAGATCAAGGTTGCCGACAACGGCGAAATCCTGGTCAAGTCGCCTGGGCTGCTCAAGGAGTACTACAAGAACCCGGCCGCCACGGCTGAAGTGCTGACCGAAGGTGGCTGGTACCACACCAGCGATGCAGGCTTTATCGATGCCAATGGCCATCTGAAAATCATTGACCGTGTCAAGGATGTGGGCCGTATCAAGGGTGGGGCCAACGATGGCGCCATGTTTGCGCCCAAGTATGTGGAAAACAAGCTCAAGTTCTTCCAGCACATCAAGGAAGTGGTGGCCTACGGCGATGGCCGCGACAAGGTATGTGTGTTTATCAACATCGATTTCGATGCGGTGGGTAACTGGGCCGAGCGGCGTAATCTGCCCTACGCCGGATACACCGATCTGGCGCAAAAGCCTGAGGTCTACGAACTGGTGAAGGAATGCGTGGAAAAGGTCAATGCCGACCTCAGCGTGGACGCGCTGCTGGCGGGAAGCCAGGTCAGCCGTTTCCTGGTATTGCACAAGGAGCTGGATGCGGACGATGGCGAGCTGACCCGTACCAACAAGGTGCGCCGCGGCTTCATCGCAGATCGCTACAAGGTGTTGGTGGATGCGCTTTACGAGGGCACGTCCTCACAATTCATTGAAACGCAGGTCAAGTTTGAAGACGGTCGCACCGGCAAGGTCAGCGCAACCCTCCGCCTTGAAGACGCAAAGACCTTTGCACCCGTAAAGGCGGCAGCATGAGCAAGAAAATTGGTGACGTCATCCTCGACGTCAAAAACATCAGTCTGGGCTTTGGAGGCGTCAAGGCGCTGACCAATATTTCGTTCAACGTGCGTGAGCATGAAATCCGGTCCATCATCGGCCCCAATGGCGCGGGGAAAAGCTCCATGCTCAACTGTATCAACGGTGTCTATACGCCACAGGAAGGCTCCATCACCTTCCGGGGCCAATCGTTCAAGCACATGGACAGCCATCAGGTGGCGACCATGGGCATTGGCCGCACGTTCCAGAACCTGGCTCTGTTCAAAGGCATGAGCGTGCTGGACAACATCATGTCTGGGCGCAACCTCAAGATCAAGAGCAATCTTTTGTGGCAGGCCCTGCGCATTGGACCGGCAGAGCGCGAGGAAATCAGGCACCGCGAGGCGGTGGAGCGCATCATCGACTTTCTGGAGATCCAGGCCTACCGCAAGACGCCGGTGGGGCAACTCCCCTACGGTCTGCAAAAACGCGTGGACTTGGGGCGCGCCCTTGCAATGGAGCCGCAGGTTCTTTTGCTGGACGAGCCCATGGCCGGCATGAATGTGGAAGAAAAGCAGGATATGTGCCGCTTTGTGCTGGACGTCAACGACGAGTTCGGCACCACCGTGGTCCTCATCGAACACGACATGGGGGTGGTGATGGACATCTCCGACCGCGTGGTGGTGCTGGACTACGGCAAGAAGATCGGCGACGGAACGCCTGAAGAGGTTATCAACAATGAAGACGTGATCCGTGCCTACCTCGGCACATCGCACTAAGGAAGAAGAACCACCATGGCATTTTTTCTGGAAACCCTGCTTGGCGGCCTGATGGCCGGCATGCTGTATTCACTGGTGGCCCTAGGCTTTGTTTTGATTTTCAAGGCATCCGGCGTGTTCAATTTTGCGCAGGGCGCCATGGTGTTGTTTGCAGCATTGGCGATGGCGCGATTCTCGGAATGGATTCCGCTGTATGTTGGCGTGCAGGACCCCTTTTTGGTCAATCTGGCGGCCTTTTTGCTGGCGGGCATTGTCATGTTCGCTGCGGCGTGGCTGATCGAACGTTTGGTTTTGCGCCATCTGGTCAACCAGGAAGGCACGACGCTGTTGATGGCCACACTGGGTATCACTTACTTCCTCGAAGGTCTCGGCCAGTCGCTATTTGGCAGTGATGTTTACAAGATCGACGTGGGCATGCCCAAGGACCCCATGTTTGCGCTGGAGTCGGTTTTTCCCGGAGGAGTCTTGATCAACAAGGAAGATGTGATTGCCGCCGGCATTGCCGCCGCGCTTGTGGCAGCGCTCAGCCTGTTCTTCCAGAAGACATCCACGGGCCGTGCGCTGCGTGCCGTGGCCGATGACCATCAGGCCGCGCAGTCGATCGGCATTCCGCTCAACCGCATCTGGGTCATTGTGTGGTGCGTGGCAGGCGTAGTGGCCTTGGTGGCGGGCATGATCTGGGGCAGCAAGCTGGGCGTGCAGTTTTCGCTTGCTACTGTGGCGCTGCGCGCCTTGCCAGTGGTCATCCTGGGTGGCCTGACTTCGGTGCCCGGCGCCATCATTGGCGGTCTGATCATCGGCGTGGGCGAGAAGCTCTCCGAGGTCTACCTTGGCCCCTTCGTTGGTGGCGGAATCGAGATCTGGTTTGCCTATGTGCTGGCGCTGGTCTTCCTGCTTTTCAGGCCTCAGGGGCTCTTTGGCGAAAAGATCATTGATCGCGTCTAAATCACAACAAGAACACCAGGAAATATCCCATGCTCTACCGTGAAAATGGTCAGTTCAAGACCGCGTACCGCGCCGACCAGCAGATCTTCCCGATCGCGCAGGATCGCTACTTTATCCTGGCTCTGCTCGCTGTCGCCTTTGTCGTGGTGCCCATGTTGGCCAGCGACTATATGTTCCGCGCCATCCTCATTCCGTTCGTGATCATGTCGCTTGCTGCGCTCGGTGTGAATGTTCTGGTGGGCTATTGCGGCCAAATCTCGCTTGGTTCAGGGGCCTTCATGGCGGTTGGGGCCTACGGTGCCTACAACTTCTTCGCCCGAATTCCCGGCATGCCGTTGATTCCGACCCTGATCCTGGGAGGGCTTTGCGCCACGGCCTTCGGCATCCTGTTCGGACTGCCCAGCCTGCGTGTGAAAGGACTGTACCTGGCGGTGGCGACGCTGGCCGCGCAGTTCTTTGCCGACTGGATGTTCCTGCGCATCAAATGGTTCACGCTGGACAACTCATCGGGTTCCGTGGCAGTGTCCAACCTGCAGGTGTTTGGCATCCCGCTGGAGAGCGACGTCAGCAAGTATCTGTTTTGCCTGAGCATGCTGGCCGTGATTGCGCTGGCAGCTAAGAACCTGGTGCGCGGTGCCATTGGCCGCGAATGGATGGCCATCCGTGACATGGACGTTGCTGCAGCGGTGATCGGCATCCGACCCATGTATGCCAAGCTCAGCGCCTTTGCAGTCAGCTCGTTCATCATCGGCGTGGCCGGTGCACTGTGGGCCTTCTTTTACCTCGGTGCCTGGGAGCCAGGCGCATTTTCGGTGGACTTGTCCTTCAAACTGTTGTTCATGGTGATCATCGGCGGACTGGGTTCCATCATGGGCAGTTTTTTTGGTGCTGCCTTCATCGTGGTGCTGCCCATTTTCCTGAATCAGTTTCTGCCTGCGGTGACCGCCCTGTTTGGTAGCGAGATCAGTACCACCGCTGCCTCGCACGCCGAGCTGATGATTTTCGGCGGCCTGATTGTGTGGTTCCTGATCGTTGAGCCGCATGGCCTGGCCAAGCTCTGGTCCACCGCCAAGCAGAAGTTGCGCCTGTGGCCCTTCCCCCATTGATTTTTCGGTGTTTTTTTCCGTGCTTCCACATTTTTAACAGGAGAGACAAATGAAGCTTCGTCAACTCGTTCTCGCAGCCGCCTTGGTGTCGTCTGGTGCTTCCGTGCTCGTCACGGGAAATGCCTTTGCCCAGGCGAAGGAACAGTACATGCCGGTGCTCTCGTACCGCACTGGTCCCTATGCTCCCAACGGCACCCCGATCGCCAATGGCATCGTTGACTACTACAAGCTGGTCAATGCCCGCGGCGGTATCAACGGTGTGAAGTTGCTGATCGAGGAGTGCGAAACCGCTTACGACACGGCTCGCAGCGTGGAATGCTATGAGCGCCTCAAGGGCAACCACGGCGGCGCGGCCGTGATCCAGCCCTGGTCCACCGGCGCCACCTTCGCCATCACGGAGAAGGCACCCACCGACAAGATCCCGCTGGTGACCCTGGGCTATGGCCGCAGCGAAAGCGCTGACGGCACGGTGTTCAAGTGGAACTTTCCGCTGGCAGGAAACTACTGGGTAGCCGGTGACGTGATTGTGCAGGCCATTGGCAAGAAGGAAGGCGGCCTCGACAAGCTCAAAGGCAAGAAGATTGCATTGGTCTATCACGACAGCCCATTCGGCAAGGAATCGCTGCCCATCATCCAGGAGCGCGCCAAGATGCACGGCTTTGAGCTGCAGCTGTTGCCTGTGACGGCGCCCGGTGTCGAGCAGAAAGCGACCTGGCTACAGATTCGCCAGTCTCACCCTGACTACACCATTCTGTGGGGCTTTGGTGTGATGAATTCGACGGCGCTGAAAGAAGCGCAAGCAACCGGCTACCCGCGCGAGAAGATGTACGGCGTATGGTGGTCGGGTGCCGAGCCCGATGTGCGTGACGTGGGCGAAGGTGCGAAGGGCTACAACGCGGTTGCACTGCAAAACAGCTCCGATTACGACGCCAAACTGGTGAAGGAAGCACTGTCCACCCTGCATGCCAAGGGTCAGGGGACCGGTCCGAAGGAAGAGGTGGGCCAGGTGTTGTGGCTGCGCGGAGCCATGAGCGCCATGCTGACCGTGGAGGGCATTCGTGCGGCCCAGGAGCGTTTTGGTAAAGGCAAGGTGATGAATGGTGACCAGGTTCGCTGGGGCCTCGAAAACTTGACCCTGACCCAGGTCAAGCTTGACGCGCTGGGATTTGGTGGTGTGCTGCGCCCGATCAGCACCTCATGCCAGGACCACATGGGTGCCTACTGGGCGCGTATCCACACTTGGGACGGCAAAGCCTGGAAGATCACAAGCGACTGGATGCAAGGCGACGAGCAGATCATCAAGCCGATGGTCAAGACGGCTGCCGCCAAGTATGCCGCCGAGAAGAAGCTGACGCCGCGTACACCGGCAGATTGCCAGTCCTGATAAGTAACGGCGGCCCGACGGGCCGCCAAATGAAAGCCCGGCATTGCGGGGCTTTCATTTGGTTTGAACGGAACTACCACCATGAGTGAAGCGAAAAACATTGTTCTCAACGTGAATGGCATCGAGGTCATTTACAACCACGTGATTCTGGTGCTCAAGGGCGTCTCACTGCAGGTACCCGAGGGCGGCATTGTGGCGATTCTGGGGGGCAATGGGGCAGGCAAGACCACCACGCTGCGCGCCGTTTCCAATTTGCTGGCCGGTGAACGCGGCGAGGTCACCAAGGGCTCCATCGAGCTGCGCGGGGAGCGCATCGAGAACCTGTCGCCTGCCGATCTGGTCAGGCGCGGTGTGGTGCAGGTCATGGAAGGACGCCACTGCTTTGCCCACCTGACCATCGAAGAGAACCTGCTCACCGGCGGTTACACCCGCGAGAGCAAGAGCGAAATTGCGGCCAACCTGGAAAAGGTCTACAACTACTTTCCGCGCCTCAAGACCCGTCGCACCAGCCAGGCAGCCTACACGTCGGGCGGCGAACAGCAGATGTGCGCAATTGGCCGTGCACTGATGACCAACCCCAGCATGGTGCTGCTCGATGAACCGTCCATGGGCCTGGCGCCACAGATCGTGGAAGAGGTGTTCGAGATCGTCAAGGACCTCAATGTCAAGGAAAGGGTGACTTTCCTGCTGGCCGAGCAAAACACCAATATGGCCCTGAAGTACGCCGACTACGGCTACATCATGGAGTCCGGCCGCGTGGTGATGGACGGTGCGGCCGACTACCTGCGTACCAACGAGGACGTGAAGGAGTTCTACCTGGGCATGGGCTCGGGCGAACGCAAGAGCTTCAAGGACGTCAAGAGCTACAAACGCCGCAAGCGCTGGCTGGCCTGACATCCCCGTATCCGTGACCATGACCAACCCTGGATCCCCACCCATGTCCACTTTTTTTGATGCGCTGGAAACGCGCGAACCCGCGCAGCGCGAGGCCGCACTGATGGCCGCCTTGCCGGCCCAATTGGCTCATGCTCGCCGCGCCTCCCCGGCTTTTGCCGAACTGCTTCAGGGTGTTGATGTGGAGCGTGTCAGTAGCCGCGCCGCTCTGGCCCGTTTGCCGGTGGTGCGCAAACACGAGCTGGCGGAAGCCCAGATAGCGTCGCGCGCGAAGCCGGGCGGCAATGTGTTTGGCGGTTTCAGCGCTGTGGGCGCCGGTGCGGCCATGCCGCGCGTGTTCTCCAGCCCGGGTTCGATTTACGAGCCCGAAGGCACGGCGCGCGATTACTGGCGTATGGCGCGGGCCATTTTTGCATCGGGCTTTCGCTTCGGTGAATTGATCCACAACAGTTTCAGCTACCACTTTGTGCCTGCCGGTTCGATGATGGAAACCGGTGCTCATGCGCTGGGCTGCTCGGTGTTCCCGGGGGGAACGGGACAGACCGAGCAGCAGGTGCAGGCCATGCGTGATCTGCTGCCCGCCGGTTACATCGGCACGCCGAGCTTCCTGAAGATCATCGTGGAGAAGGCCGCCGAGATGGGCGTGACGCTGCCCAGCGTGAAGAAGGCCATGTTCGGTGGCGAGGCCTTTCCGCCGTCCCTGCGTGACTGGTTCCTGGAACGCGGCATTGACGGTTACCAGTGCTATGCCACGGCCGACCTGGGTCTGATCGCCTACGAAACCTCGGCCCGTGAAGGCCTGGTGCTGGACGAGGGCGTGATCGTGGAGATCGTGCGCCCCGGCACCGGCGATCCGGTGGCCGATGGCGAGGTTGGCGAGCTGGTCGTTACCACGCTGAACCCGACCTACCCACTGATCCGCTTTGGCACCGGCGACCTGTCGGCCGTGTTGCCCGGCGCCTGTCCGACCGGGCGCACCAATGCCCGCATCAAGGGCTGGATGGGCCGTGCCGACCAGACCACCAAGATCCGGGGCATGTTTGTGCATCCCAAGCAGGTGGACGACATTGCCAAGCGCTTTACCGAGGTGGCACGGGCGCGCCTGGTGGTCAGCGGCGAGATGGCCAACGACATCATGACGCTCAAGGTCGAGGTGGCCAGCCCCGCCGAAGGTCTGGCAGCCCGCATCGGCGAGGCGATCCGCGACGTGACCAAACTGCGCGGCCTGGTCGAAGTGGTGGCCGTGGGCAGCCTGCCCAACGATGGCAAGATCATCGAAGACGCCCGAAGCTACAAGTAAGCGGGAGCAGGGCTGCCTACACGCCCCAGACGACTTCCTTGTCCGCCTGGTGGCAGCGTTGCAGCATGTCGATGAAGGGCAGGGCGCGCTGGCGCAGCGTGACCAGATCGGAGCGCGATAGGGCCTCTCCTGCGGCCTGAGCCTCCTGCAGGCGCTTCTGCACGGCTTCCTCTTCCTGGGCGACCGCGCGCTCGATGGCCGCGATGGCCGTGGGCATTTCCGCCGGCAGCAAAATGCCTTTGGCCGGCGCGCCGGGGTCATCCTTGCCGATCAGTTTCAGAATCTGGCGCCCGTTGGGTTCCAGCATGATCAGGTCACCAGTGACTTTGGATTTGAATTTGTATAGCATGATGGCTCCCAGTATGAACCCAATCCACCCAATGGCCCAGGAGCACAGCATTGGCACAACTGCACATTCGACGCGAACATTCCCTCACCCTGGCGGCTGCCCGCAAGATTGCCTACACCTGGGCCGAGCATGTGGAGGCCGAGTTCGGCATGGAATGCACCTATGAAGAAGGTGCCAGGGAAGACTGGGTCCGGTTCGCCCGGTCCGGGGTCAATGGGGTCCTGCATGTGACGGCGGACCACTTTGATCTGGACGCCAAGCTGGGCTTTCTGCTGGGCGCCTTCAAGGACCGCATCGAAGCAGAAATCGTCAAGAACCTGGACGACCTGCTGGCACCCAAGGCGGCAGGCAAGAAGCCGACTACCAAAAAACAATAGCACCCGAGGATGCTATTGTTTTGGTAGCTGTCCACGCAGCTACTACGAGGGCTTGAGCCTGATTTAGCTCAGAGACTCGATGAGGTCCACGTACTGTTGCATGGCGGCCTTGCTGTCCGTTCCCTTGAGTCCGTTCCAGGCGTCCCACTTGGCGCGACCGACCATGTCAACAAAGCCGGGCTTCTTTTCGGTGTTGTCGCCTACGCTGGCCTGCTTGTACAGGGCGTAGATCTTGAGCAGGGTGGCGTTGTCGGGGCGCTCGGTCAGGTTCTTGGAGTTGGCAACGGCGGCTTCGAATTGTTTCTTCAGATCGGACATGGAGTGCTCCAGTAGTGATAGATCAGGTGAGTGTCTGGTGAGAATACCCAACAGGCTTGGATATTTGTCCGGTATCTTACGGTGCGATGGGGCCGAAGAATAGTACAGTAGCCCCAACATCCCGGCACCGCCAGCAGCCTCGTGCCTTTCTGCCCCCCTGTCTTCCGATCTGGAGCTTCTATGGTCACCCGAGTGATTGCCAAAAAAGCGGGCCAGCCCGCCGCCGAAAAGGCGCACCCCAGCACGGCCCAGCTCATCCAGGACAACGTGACCCATGCACTGGCCGGCGCCCTGGGACTCTATGGCGAGCGCATGAGCAAGGTGGACACCGCCTGGCTGCGCATGGACTCACCGTCCAACCTGATGCTGATCGTCGGCGTCTGGGTGCTCAACCCGGGTGTTCGCTATGCGGACCTGTGCCAACGCATCGAAGACCGTCTGCTGAAATACCCGCGCTTCATCCAGTGCGCGGTGGAAGATGCCGCTGGCGCCACCTGGGTGGATGACCCGGAGTTTGACCTGGCCAACCACGTGGTGATCGAAAAATTGCCGAAGAAGCCGGCCGGGCGTGAGCAGGAAGCCTTGCAGGACCGTCTGGCGGAACTCACCATGCAGCCGCTGGATAAGCGGCACCCGCTGTGGCAGTTCCATCTGGTGGAGCACTACAAGGGCGGCTCGGCGATGCTGGTGCGCATCCACCATTGCATCGCCGATGGCATCGCACTGATTTCAGTCACGCAATCCCTGGTGGATGGTGGATCGGCACCGCCCGACCGCACCCACCGCGGGCCCTACAAGGAAGGACTGGAGGGGGCCGAGGACTGGATCGCCGACGCCCTGCTCAAGCCCCTGACCAATATGACCGTCAAGGCCTTGGGGGCGGCGGGCGAAGGGGCGGTGCGCTCCATGGGCCTGCTGATGGAGCCGCAAAGGGGCGTGGAAAGAGGCGTGCATGGGTCCGTGGACATGGCCAAGCTGGCCTACCAGGCCGTGTCGGACTTGGCGGCTCTGGCGCTCATGGCGGACGACTCCCCCACGCGGCTCAAAGGCCTGCCCGGCCACGCCAAGCGCGTGGCCTGGTGCCCGCCGATCCCGCTGGCCGAAGTCAAGGCCGTGGGCAAGGCGCTGAACTGCTCCATCAACGACGTGCTGCTCAGCAGCGTGGCGGGCGCTATGGGTGAATACCTCAAGGCGCATGGCGATCCGGTGGAGGGCAAGGAAATCCGCGCCATGGTCCCGGTCAACCTGCGCGAGGCTGGCAAGGCACACCAGTTGGGTAACCAGTTCGGGTTGGCGCCACTGGTGCTGCCCATTGGTATCGACAACCCGATCGAGCGCGTCTACGAGGTGCGCCGGCGCATGCTGGGGCTCAAGGGCAGCATGCAACCCTTGCTGGCATTTGGTTTGCTGGCGGTGGCCGGGCTACTGGTCAAGCCGTTGCAGGATGCCATGCTGGGCCTCTTCTCGAAGAAAACCACCGCGGTCATGACCAATGTGCCGGGTCCGCGCGAGAAGCTGAAATTTCTGGGTGCTACGGTGGAGGAGAACCTGTTCTGGGTGCCGCAAAGCGGCACCGTGGGCCTGGGTGTTTCCATCCTGAGCTACGGCGGCGGCGTCCAGTTTGGCGTGGTGTCGGACTCCGACCTGTGCCCGGACCCGCAGACGATCATTGACCTGTTTGAGCCGGAATTCTCCAAGCTGGCCGTCGTGACCCTGATGCTGCCGTGGGGAGAGGAAGCCTAGTTGACCGTCTAGCTCGCGAGTTCGGTCTGCGCCATTTCCACGTCCAGTCGGGCGGTGGCGTCAAGTGCCGGCAGGGTCGATGCCTGCTCGTAATAGCGCGTGGCCTCGGCCATGCGCTTGTCCCCTTCCAGGATCACCAGCGCATTGGCGTATTCAATGCGGGCGATGGCCGACTGCGGTGCGAGGTTCAGTGCCCGTTCGAACAGATTCAGGCTGGTTTCCTTCTTGGCACCATAGGTCATGTTGGCAATCAGTGCCCCCACTTTGTCAATGACCTCTGCGTGGAAGGCGCCCAGCGCGACGTGGGCATCCGCGTGCTGGGGTTGCAACGCAATCGTCTTCTCCAGCGCCGACTTCACCCGGCCCCCCAGGCCCTGGGCCAGCGCCTTGGCCACGCTGATGCCCTGGCTGTAGCGCCCCAGGGCGTAGGCCTGCCAGTAAAACGCGTTGGCGTTACCGGGCTCGGCTGTCGCCTGCGCGGTCGCGCGTTCCGCCACCTGTATGAACAGTTGCTGGCGGCTCTTCTCCTTGGGCTCCAGGTAGTTGGCGTAGATACAGGTTGCCTTGTTGGCGACCGTCGTGCCCTGTTGTCCTGCCTGCAGTCCCACTTCGGCGGCCTTCTGGAACTCACCGCCGTGGAACAGTGCCCAGGCGTTTAACACCGTGTCATCCTCCGGCAGAGGTTCCAGGTCACCGGCGTGCAACTGGGCCCAGTACTTCTTGACGCGCTGTGTATCAAACGCGTATTCGCCTTTGTAGTGGAAGGGTGTCCATGGTGTCATGGCGAGTCTCCTGAATCTTGGGGTGTTTGCCTACGGCGCAGCGGTCACCGTGGAAACTTTTTCTTGTAGGTTAATGGTGCTGTTCAAGCGGGTGCGGGCGGGTTGTAGGCTCCTACCAATTTGAGCAAGTGGGTTCGTTGATCGGTTTCCAGGTACGGAACCAGCAGGTTCAAGACGTGGTGCGCGCCGCGCATCAGCGCGGCCTGCGCGCTGTCGGGCTCCAGCGCATTGCGCGGGTCCTTCACGTATTCGAAGCTCAGCCAATAGGTCAGCACCACCACCATGCTGGTGGCGGTGGGTTCCATCTCACGGGAGTCGATGCGCACGGCGCCGGAGCGGTTCATGCTGTCGAGCATGGCCTTGACCGAGCGGGTCTTGTTCTTCAGGACCCACTGAAAATGGGTTTCCAGCCGGCGGTTCTTGCTCAACAGGTCGTTGAGGTCGCGGTACAGGAAGCGGTACTGCCAGATTAGCTCGAATAGCGTGTGCATGAAGAACCAGGCATCCTCCACATCCCGCACGCTGTCGCTGGCGTTGAGCAGCTCATTGAGCGCCTTTTCATAGCGGTCAAACAGCGAGTTGATCAACTCGTCCTTGGCGGGGTAGTGGTAATACAGGTTACCGGGGCTGATGCCCAGTTCGGCGGATATCAGTGTGGTCGAGACATTGGGTTCGCCAAAGCGGTTGAACAGCTCCAGCGTTACTTCCAGAATGCGTTCGGCGGTGCGGCGGGGGGCTTTCTTGACCATGTCGATTACCTAGTGGGCGGGACGGCATGCGGCCGTGGCCACGGTCTCGCCCAGGTCGTCCATGACTTCCTGCAGGGTGGCAATGGCGCGTCCAATGCGTGTCGGGGCCTTGGGCGGTGCGCAGAGGTGGCGCTTGGGGTCGTCCAGCACCGCATGGTTCAGGCTGATGCCGTGCCGCGCCAGCTTGGGCGACAGGCCGGTCTTGCGCGAGCGCAGCAACTGCCGGGTCTGCTGGTAGGCGTGCTCGGCCAGATGGCGGCGCTGGGCATAGCTGAAGGTGTTGGCCAGGTAAAGTTCCGGGTCGCGGTGGTCCGGCTCGATCAGCACGATGTCGGTATGCGGATAGGCATGGGTGTAGTGTTTCATGCCCAGTTCCATGCGCGAATGGATCATGGAGCGGAAGGTCTGGCTCAGCACCGAGGGTAGCCCTCCATCCACAATGCGCGGAATCTCGCGCTTGTGCGCCGGCAGGCCGCGTTGCATCACCTTGGCAACCTGGGGCGCGGTGGCGTCAAACGGCACCAGCGGGTTCAGGCAGATCATCAAGTCGACCCCGTCTTCGAGTGCAACTGACGCGTGCATGGTCTTCTTCAGCGCACCATCCACATAATATTGACCGCCAATCTCCACGGGGGGAAACAGCCCCGGCAGGGCCGAGCTGGCCTGCACCGCCTGTGAAATGGGTACATGATCCCAGCCGGGTTGGCCAAAAGGGGCCGCCTCGCCGCTGTCCAGGTTGGTTGCGACCAGGGTCAATTTCGACTTTAGCTGCCGGAAATCGTTGGTGCGGCCTTCGCGGCTGAACAGGCGCGCCAGTTCGGTGTCCACTGCGGCGTTGGAAAACACCCCGGTGGGCAGGGCTGGGCTCAGGCGCTCGATGGCGTTCATGAACGACTTGCGCCCCAGCGTGACATGCCACAGGGCCGACAGTAGCAGCCTTGGCAACATGGCACCACGCCGCATGAACTCACCGTAGGCGGGGGTCAGTAGCCAGGATGGGTCAAAGGTCTCGGATGGCTCGCTGTCGTTCTCGATAAAGGAGGCGCACAGCTCGCGTGGGGTGATCCCGTTGGCCAGTGCCGCCACGATGAAACCACCGGCCGACACGCCAACGTAATGATCGAGTTTGGTGAAGTCCAGGCCATTGAGGGATTCTTCCAGCGCACACATGGCGCCGACCTCGTAAATGGCTCCCAACGGCCCGCCGCCAGCCAGTGCCAATGCGATCTTGGGGGGCGTATTCGTATTCACGTTCATAGGTACAAAGTGTAGAGGGCGAAGTCAGTCAAATTTGCTGCATTGCAATACGTGTGCAACGCACAATCACCAACAAAAAAGGGCGCTTGCGCGCCCCTTTTTTTGAAACCCGGTTCGGGACGGCTCATTCAGCTTTTGCAGCAGCAGTTTCGGCCACGGCTGCGGGTTGCGCGGTCTTGCGTGCGGGTGCCGGGGCGACGGCCTTTTTTGCTTTGGGGGCAGCGGCCTTACTGGCCTTGGCGGCAGGCTTGGCTACTGCCTTGGGTACCGGTGCCTTGGTTGACAATTTCTGCACGGCCTTGTTCAGCTCGTCGATGCGTGCGATCAGTGCGTTCACGTCCTTGGCCGACGGCACGCCCAGCTTGTTCAGGGCCTTGGCCACGCGCTCTTCAAAGATGTTTTCCAGCTTGTCCCACTGACCCGATGCCTTGGAACTGATGTCGGTTGCCATGGTGGACATCTTGTTGGTTGCCTCGGAAATTTTTTCCTCGGCTGCGGCCTGGGTCTTGCGCTGGATGGCCACGCCTTCCTTGACCAGGGACTCAAAAGCCTTCGAACCTTCTGCCTGGGCTCGGGTGAATGCACCCAGGCCAGCTTGCCAGATCTGCTGGGCGGAATCCTTCACCGAACCGGTCAACGCCGCGTGGGCGGCCTTTGCCGAGTTGTTCTTTTGCAGTTTCTTGACCATGGGATTTTCCAGTATGAGTAGTAATTTGACGTGCTCCGCCGGGTGCGAATGCGGCATTCGAGCGCAATTTTATGTATCTATTGATGATGACCGGTGAGCCAACCTCTCTAAAAACTGTGGCTGGGGGATTAGCATGGGGGCAGCAGTCATAGTGAAAGCTTTTCACCCTTCTTGATGCTTTCCTGTATTTGCCTGTAAGTCATGTTGTTAGGTTCCAATTGGATGGCTTTGCCAATATCCTCTTGCGCTGCGGCTTTATTTCCCAAGTGGTATTGCGCCAAAGCGCGCCCATAGTAGGTCAGTGCATCAGGCTTTTCAATAACAAGTGCGTTAAATGTCTCCAATGCGCCCGAAGCATCCTTTAACCCCAAGCGTGTCAGACCAAGCCCCATTAAGTAGCGCGCCTGTTTCGGTTGGCGCGCCAAAAGCCACTCAAAATCAGCCTTGGCATTTGAGAATTTACTCAACCGCAAGGCGGCATCCGCTCTATGAGCGTGCGCCGTCTCAGTTTCCAACTCACCAAGTGGCTGAGCCAATGCCTTCGTGTAGTTGTCCGAAGCCTCCGCCATCATGCCCATTGCAAATTGCGATTCACCGCGGTGAAATTGCAATAAGGCTCCGGAATATCCAGCCACTTCCGCCTGCTGCAGCAATTTCAGGGCCTCTGCAGGCTGTCCCATGGCATGCCGAGTCATTCCCATGGCGAATAATGCTTCACCTTTCACTGCCCCCAGCGTGTGCGCCACACTGAAGTCCCTCATCGCCAGGTCAAGTTCGTCGCGTTTCAGGTTATTCATACCATGGTTGAAGAAAGCGCGTGCGCGGCCCACTGCATTTGGGGGGCTTGGTAGAGACACTTTTTCAATCACATCCGTCCACAGTGTTTGTTCGTTCCTCATCGATGTAAGCCGGTCCACTGTGGAAACCCCAAGGGCCAACGCCAAGACTACCGCGGCTTTATACAGATTTCCAGGTGAAAACCCTGTCAGCAACACTGCGATAAGCCCCGGGGCGGGGATCGCCCATAAGTAGCAGCGGTACAGCACGAACGGGTCTTGAACCCATACGGTAGAAAACTCTGTCCAAAACAAGATCAAGGGGAAAAGCAGACACAAACCAATGAAACCCCAAACGTCACTCCTCCTTATCACAGCCATTACTGAAAGTATCAGTACCACCACGTAAGCGAGCGCCCCTAGGGCATGGGGCATGGATGAAAGCGTTGTTGGAAAAGGCGGATGCATGTCAATTGACATCCACCCAACGTAGGGCAATAGCCACAGCGCACCATAGTAAAAGAACAACGCCGCTTCGTTGAGCACACTCAGCGCATAGATCTGCTGCAGTGCCCCAGGCTGTAGTTTGTCTAGTTGACCTGCGAACACCTGTGATTCGACGTCAATTATTCGACCGACCAAGTTAGGGAACAAGTACTGAATTGACACCAAGCTTATGCAAAGCAGGGTAATAGCCAATGCCACAATTACAGCTACTTGCTTCCGACTCGGACGAGTCAAAAATATGTAGAGTGGAAAACCCAGCCCAGCAATGAAGGCCACCTGTTGTTTGGACATCAAAGCCAGCACGTAGCAGAGAAATGCCAAGGCATGCCACAGCCATTTCCGTTCAATTACCGCGCGTGCAAAAGCCCAGCACGCGAGAACACCAAATAGTGTTGCCATTACAATGGAGCGCTGAATAAGATAGCCCACGGCATACGCTGCAACTGGGTGCAGGGCATACACCATCACACCAACGCGCAAGGCCGCTACTTGCGAGGCTAAAAAGCCCGGTTCTGTCCGGACCGTTTCTGTGTAGTCAATACGTGGCAATAGCAACGCAAACAATTTATACAACGCCCAGCAAGTGCACAAATGCAGCAGTACATTGACTAGCCTCTGTGCGAGCATGTTTTCCCCGGTCAGCGTATGTATCCAGGTGAACGAGCCGTATGACAACATACGCACGTTGAGATGAGACAAGCTACCGAATGCCTTAAAGAGGCTGCCATCTGCAAGTCGCGCGTCGTCGAAAATGAACTCGTTGTGAAGACCCAGGCTATATACGAGCACAACAGCAGCGCTGAGTAGCACCACGTATATCAACGTTGACCAGTTGCTTTTTAAATGTTCCATAACTTCGCGCCCATGAATCGCCTGTTGATGCTTTATCGGAAATCTCTGTGAGATTGTAGGGGCCTGTGTTGTGTGGTCGGTCTGGCGCCGAAGTAGTTATTGCCGCACGCCCCTGCACCCTATAATTATTGGACGATTGTCGATCAACTTGATAGGCTGAGCAGCATCAGCAATGCCGGTACCGCTGACCGTAATCGACGTGTCTTTTTCCGGAATCAAGGGTCTCTTCGTAGCCAAACCATACGGACTTAACATTAGTTCTCCATCGCAATCTGACAGGATAAACGACGTGCAACATGAAGCCCCACATGAGTCCCAAAGCATTTTGGCAATGCGCGATGACGACGATAGTATTGATCTGCGACCTATGTTCGCTCAGATTTGGAAAGCACGAAAAATTATCCTGACGGGCACCATAATCATGGTGGTGATTGCCCTTTTTGCGAACGAGTTTCTTGCCAAATATTGGAGCGAAGGTCACTTCAAGATTAACAATATCAGTCCGACTGCCTATAAAAGCTTCCAGCCCGTTTTCCTGGACGTAGATCGGTTTCGGGCTTATGTAATTAAGGAGGGGATAAGTGATAAGGAGTCTGCCATTTTCATAGAGGGTTTGGTGTCCTTGTCGCCTGAACAACTGGAGCGGTATGCCTCGATCGTCAAGTCGATAAGTTCAAGAGACGGCAAGGAAGACGTTGCCGCCAAAGGCAGAGGTAACGAATCAGAAGCAAGGCCGGTCTTTATCGGAATGGATTTGAAAATGCCGGGCCCAAGCCCAGTAGCGGCTCAATTGCGTAGCCGCGTATTTGCGGAATATTTTGCCGATACTTTCATTTATGTAGATTTGCTAAAGTGGCTTGACTCAGTGGGGGCGGATTGGGAGGCAGCAGCCTATTCCAATAAACTTGAAGCTATCCAAATCCAGCGTAACATCGACGAAGAGAACATGCGACTTGTTGCATTGCGGTCGTTGACCAAGCGGTTCCCGGCAGCTTTACGCGTAGAGGGCAGCCCGTTAATATCAGTTGACGTAAAAAATGATATGTCTGGTGCGTCAAAGGGTGAGGGGAATGAAGGCGGACGGCGCCGGATTCAGGGTGAGGGATTTGAGCGTTTTTTGTCGCCTGTTGCGCAAATTGTTGCGGCAGAAAGCAGCATCATGGATGGAAAAATTGATCTGTTAAAACTTCAGCGCAAACAAAAACAGAGCGACGTGGCGCATGAGTTCTACAAGCAAGCTGCAGCAATTAGAGCAACTACAAACTCTGGTCGAGAATTGATAAAAAAGCTGATCGAGCTTAAAGATGTGTTTTTGCGAGATATTTCGGAAAGCGACATGGTTGGCGCGGAGGTTGTGAATGAGATTTCTCATGAACTAGAGCAACGCCAGTTCAGATATGCGTCTGGATTCAAGTTTTTGTCCGGTCCGTCACTACCCGAAGGTAAAAGCAAAAAGAATTCTCTGTTGATTGCCTTCGGTGCTGGTGCTGGAGGAATGTTCTTGATGGTTGTTCTCGCGCTACTCATGTCCTGGTGGCAGAAAAACGCGAAGTCACTATCTGACGACAACGGCCTGACAGCCACAGCGATCTGATTCACCATGGAGGCGTCGCTAACTGCATTTGGCGTAATCGTTATTCCCTTGGTTGTCGGCATTGCGTTTTTCAAGCGCCAGTGGCTGTTGCCGGCGCTAATGATCGCATCAACGCTGCAGGCTTTGTCTATCTTGAATATTGACTTTGGGCACGGCCAATTGCATCGTGGCATCAGTGCCTTTGGACTTATTGCGACAGTGATCGTCCTTTCACTTGGCGTGCGTGTTAAGCGGCTCTACACCCATCGTGAGTGGCTTTACGGCAGTGCCGGGTGGAATATGAAACTGTGGTTGACCTACGCCACCGTCGCCGTTGTGGGCGCGGCTTTGCTGCCCTTTGTTTTCAGCAACACACCGGTCTATTCGTGGATTGGTAAAAGTAGTTTCGACGCAGGGCTGACGCCATTGCGCTGGTCCTTGTCCAATATGGCTCAGGCTGCACATCTGATCTTGCTCATTGGGGTGTTGATCTACATCCGCCTGTACCGTGAAGATCGGCTACTGGTCAAGCGAATGGTCGCCGGGTTGGTCGTTGCGCTTTTACTTTCGGTATTGATGGGACTTCAGCAGCGACTGGCTTGGCATCTGAATGTGTCCATGGGGGAAGAATTTTGGGCCAATAGTCCTTATGATCCATACAACCTTATCAGTTATGTCGGCCAAATTGCCCGTGTCAGTTGGCCTTTCACCGACGTCACTTATGGCAGCGCATGGTACGCGGCGATGTTTGGCGGTGGACTGGTTGTCTTTTTTGTCGGCAAACGCAGGCAGTTGGCGCTGTTTTGCATGGTCATCTCCATATTTGCATTGCTCAACAGTCTCGGGGCGACCGGTATAGTGGCAATAGGTATGTTTTGTGTATTGGGCGCCCTAGTCTGGGCGCTTGTCTTTGTTAAACAGCCACACCTGCGCTGGGTGCTTGGCTACCAATTCGTACAGGCGATTTTGGTAGTTACATGTTGCTCTCTGGCTGTTTACATCGTGCTGCGCCATAACGGCGTATTGCCGAATGCCCAAACGGCCGTCACCAATTTGTTCGCTGGAAACAACCCCACTTTGTGGGGCGATATTCAGCCGCAAACCAACCTGCACGGTTTGGCACTCCTGCGCGATAGTTTTGGTTTGGGAGTTGGTCTGGGTAGCAACCGCGCTTCAAGCTACTTTATCAGCTTGTTCAGCAATACCGGTGTGCTCGGTGGCCTCATGTTCCTGATGGCCCTGTCGCATATGGCCTATTTGCTGGTGAAAACTCAGACTCTCAGAAAAATAAATGATACGGCATTGTTTCTCTTCGGCTCACTTTGCACCGCAACAATCTCGGTAGCCATAGCCGTACCCGATCAAAACTGGCCAAGCTACTGGGTATTCATTTTGACCAGCTATGCCTGGATTAGTCAGGGCCAGAGTGTCGCTTCAGCGCTTGGCCCAAACGGCTCATCCAAAGTGGAATCTGAAATCGAACAATAGACCGGTAAAACCACAAATAAGACAAGATGAATACCGCGGTGAATACTATCAGCCACTCCGTTTGATTCCAAAATAGCACCGCCGGGATAATTGCGATCAGAGATAAACCCCACAAAAACGGTGAGGTTGCGGAGTTCATCCTTTCACACCGTACATCGTTCTTGGGCAATGACGCGCCCCGCAAAACACGACGGTAAATGAACTGGTGCAGGTGCCGCGCATCGGGCAAGCCAGGAGCTGTTCTTTGCAATATCTTTCGGCGGTAAATGGTGAAGACTGTCTCTGTAACCGGGTAGCACACCACCAAGAAGGCAAACCATGGCGAAACCGCTGCATTGCGAGCGACCAGCATGACACACAAAATGCCAATGCTCACGCCCCATAAATAAGCCCCGCCATCCCCGGCAAACATGCGTGCCCGTGGCCAGTTCCAGAACAAAAATCCCAGTGTGGCTCCTACCAAAAAGAGGGCAAGCGCGCAAACAGTTGAGTCGCCGACTTGCCATGCGACCCAGGCTATCGCCAGCAATATGAGTATCGACACCATGCCGGCAAGTCCATTGTTTCCGTCAATGATATTTACTGCATGCGCAATTCCGCCCACCGCTACTACAGAAAATAGTACCGCAGCTGGATACCATTGCAAAACGACATTCACCCAGGGAATCGAAATGTTGTCAATTGCCACATCGAAGAACATCACAGACAGTAAGGCCGAGAGGAAACTAGACCACAAACGAATATCCGGGCCAATCCTCTTGGTTAAGTCTTCGACAAATCCCGCAGCAAAAGTTGGCAAACAGGCCATTAAAAACAGCCAACCATCTTTATGCATTGAATCGCCATAGCCTGAGGGCGCAAATATTGCTGCACATAGACCGAGCAATACCGCCACACCGCCGATTCGTGGTCGCGGATGGGTGTGAAATTTTTGTCGCCCGTCGTCGGTGGCCTCATGTGTTGCCCAAGCATGGAGATGGTCGTAACGCTCAATCAACCAACCAATAGACAAAGCAACGCAGGCCGCCAGCACCATAGAAAAAATAGTCATCGTAACGCTCAATACTGCGAATCAATATAACCAGCACAGCCCCCATGTGGTGCGAGCCTCGCGGCGACTATACCGTCTTTGCGACCGGTGACATAATGCTCAAACTTGAGCAATGATTCACATTGCGGCGGAAATGAATGATTACGAGTAAACGGACAGACGATAAGGACTTTATCCACTACAAAGTGCTCAAGCTCGTGAAGGACAACCCGGACTTGTCGCAACGTGAGATGGCGCAGCGGCTTGGCATCAGCAATGGCGGCATGCATTATTGCTTGAACGCGCTGATGGGCAAAGGCCTGATCAAGCTTGAAAACTTTGCCAACTCCAAACACAAGCTTGGCTACTTCTACATGCTTACGCCCAAAGGCATTGCTCAAAAAACGGCTTTGACCAGTCGTTTTCTCGAGCGAAAGATGGCCGAATATGAAGCGTTGCGTGAGGAAATTGAGGCGCTGAAGCTAGATGAAGCGCTGCAAGTCAAAGGATAAAAATGAATCTTCAAGACATCAAACTAGCCATCATCGGCTTGGGATACGTTGGCCTGCCACTTGCAGTCGAATTCGGTCGACTGCGCTCGGTGGTCGGTTTTGACATTCACCAAAAGCGCATTGACCAACTCAAGGCCGGGCACGATTTCACTTTGGAAACTGAAGCCCATGAGTTGCGATCGGCCGCGCATCTGAAATTCAGCACCAATCTGGATGAACTGCGTTCCTGCAACGTCTTCATCGTCACCGTGCCCACGCCCATTGACGAGCATAAACGCCCAGACCTCTCCCCGCTCATCAAGGCCAGTGAAACCGTGGGCAAAGTGCTCAAGCCGGGAGATGTAGTGATTTATGAGTCCACGGTGTACCCCGGCTGTACCGAAGAAGATTGTGTACCTGTGCTCGAGAAGTTCTCGGGCCTTCAATTCAACCACGACTTTTTCTGTGGTTACAGTCCTGAGCGCATCAACCCGGGTGACAAAGAGCACCGTGTTACCAGCATCACAAAAGTCACCTCCGGCTCAACACCAGCTGTGGCTGACCTGGTTGATGCGCTTTACAACCAAATCATCACTGCAGGTACTCATAAAGCCAGCAGTATCAAGGTAGCCGAGGCTGCCAAGGTGATTGAAAACACACAGCGCGATGTGAACATTGCCCTGATCAACGAGTTGGCGCTCATCTTCAACAAGATGGGCATCGACACCGAAGCTGTGCTTCAAGCCGCTGGCAGCAAATGGAATTTTTTGCCTTTTCGGCCCGGCCTGGTGGGTGGCCACTGCATTGGCGTGGACCCGTACTACCTCACCCACAAGGCCGAGTCCCTTGGTTACCACCCTGAGATCATTTTGGCCGGCCGCCGTCTCAATGACGGCATGGGTGCCTATGTGGTGACCCAGCTTGTCAAAGCGATGACCAAGCGCCGGCTGTCTGTACAGGGCGCACGCATACTCATCATGGGCCTCACCTTCAAGGAAAATTGCCCCGATCTGCGCAACACACGCGTGGTGGACATTGTCAAAGAACTGGCTGAGTACGATGTCCAAGCCGACGTATTTGACCCTTGGGCCGATACTGCCGAGGCCCAGCACGAGTACAGCATCACCCCCGTGCAGCAACCTGCGCCCGGCATGTATGACGCCATCGTCATCGCGGTGGCCCACCATCAGTTCAAAACTATGGGCGCCGCCGCCATTCGATCGTTTGGCAAGCCTGGGCACGTGCTGTACGACCTGAAGTACTTGCTGCCCGTCGCTGATAGCGATTTACGCCTTTAGCCCTCGCCAAATAAGAACATATGGCTACTAAAATAATAGCATTTCCCATGACCACAGCACTTGAGCAGCTCCAAGCCCGCCTTCAAACTCAGCCCCACACTTGGTTGATAACCGGCGTGGCAGGCTTCATTGGTAGCAATCTGCTGGAGGCATTGCTCAAGCTCAACCAGCGTGTAGTGGGGTTGGACAACTTTGCCACAGGGCACCAGCGCAATTTGGACGAGGTCCAAGCCCTGGTTGCCCCCACCCAGTGGGTCAACTTCAGTTTCATCAAGGGCGACATCCGCGAGTTGGAAGACTGCCGAAGGGCCTGCGATGGTGTTGAGTTCATCCTGCACCAGGCTGCCCTGGGCAGCGTACCCCGTAGCGTTGCAGACCCCATTGCCACAAATGCGACCAACGTGACCGGATCCTTGAACATGCTGGTGGCTGCACGTGACGCAAACGGTGGCCAGGGCGTTAAGCGATTTATCTATGCCGCCAGTAGCAGCACATATGGAGACCACCCCGCACTGCCTAAGGTAGAGGACGCTATTGGCAAGCCGCTGAGCCCTTATGCAGTCACCAAATATGTGAATGAACTGTATGCCGATGTATTTGGCAAGACATACGGTCTGCAATGCATTGGTTTGCGCTACTTCAATGTCTTTGGTCCGCGCCAGGACCCCAACGGAGCATATGCAGCCGTTATTCCCAAATGGATTAGTAGCATGATCAAAAACGAGCCCATCTACATCAACGGCGACGGCGAGACGAGCCGCGACTTTTGTTATGTCGGCAATGCAGTTCAAGCGAATCTGCTGGCTGCCACCACGCAAAACCCTGAGGCAGTAAACCAAGTCTATAACGTGGCCGTTGGCGATCGCACCACGCTCAATGAGTTGTATGCCCAACTCAAGCTTCGCCTGCAGCCGCACTACCCGCACCTGCAAGATGCCAAGCCGATTTATCGCGAATTCCGCGCTGGCGATGTGCGCCACAGTCTGGCTAGCGTAGACAAGGCTGTCGAACGTTTGGGTTACACACCCAGCCAGCGAATAACGCAGGGTCTGACGTTGGCTTTGCCTTGGTATATCGAACAAATTGCATAATCCATGTCTCTGATCCCGCACATGGCTCTTCTTGCTGCGGTAGAACTTCCCTATTTGCCATATGTCGTCAGCGCCTGAACATTACGCTTGAAACAGTGTTGGGACACGAGGAGCTTATGTAGTTACTCGGAATGTAAACAATCGCTATTTAATTTACTTTTAGGAAAATCAAAATGAAAGTCTTAGTCACAGGCGGATGCGGCTACAAAGGGCACGTTCTTGTACCCAAATTATTGGCGAAGGGACACCAAGTTACTGCCTTTGATTTGCAATGGTTTGGCAATTATTTGGCGCCTCATCCGGATTTAACAGTCGTCAAAGGCGATGTCCGCCATATTGAAACCATCCCGCTTGATGGCGTGGACTGCATCATCCATTTGTCATCCATCGCCAATGACCCTTGTGGTGATTTGAACCCGCAACTCACCTGGGAAGTGAGTGCACTCGCCACGATGCAATTGGCTGACAAGGCCAAGCGCAACGGGGTCAAACGGTTCATCTATGCATCCTCTGGGAGCGTGTACGGCATCAAGGAGGAGCTTCAGGTAACGGAGGAGTTGGAACTCAAGCCTATTTCGGAGTACAACAAAACAAAAATGGTCGGCGAACGTGTATTGCTGAGTTATTCCAACGACATGGTGGTGCAAATCGTTCGCCCCGCTACGGTTTGCGGGGTATCTCCTCGTATGAGACTAGATGTTTCGGTGAACATGCTAACAATGCAGGCGCTCTCCAAGGGTAAAATTACGGTCTTTGGCGGTGCTCAGATCCGTCCAAACATTCATATCGATGACATAACCGACGTTTATCTCCATTTGCTCGACAACCCTGAAGCGACCGGAGTGTATAACGCGGGTTTTGAAAACATCGCCATATTGGACATCGCCAAAATTGTCACCAAGCACGTGCCGGTGGAAATTGTGGTGACCGAGTCCAACGATCCGCGCTCATACCGCGTCAATTCAGACAAATTGCTGGCCACCGGATTCAAACCGAAGAAGAGCGTGGAAGACGCCGTGACGGAAATCATCGCCAAATATCGAGCAGGCGACCTTAAGGACGAAGATCATTTTTACAACCTTAAGTGGATGGAAAAAACCGTACTAAACAATTAAGTCTGTCAAAGAGTGTTCAGCGGAGAAGGCGAGCATCAATTCAAGGAGGATGTATGGAATTAGATGTTCCGTCGGGAGTTTTTTTCACAGGCTATGCCAGCCGCCTATCGCAAGTGTTGGCCAGCGCTGATTGGTCTGGTGTCGAGCACCTTGCGCGCGACATGCATAAAGCTTGGCTCTCTGGCCACCAGGTTTTTTTCTGTGGCAACGGTGGTAGTGCAGGCAATGCTGTTCACTTGGCCAACGACTATATTTATGGCGTAGCCAAGCGCACTGGCGGCGGCATTCGTGCAGTTGCACTTTCGGCCAACCCGGCCGTCATGACCTGCTTGGCTAACGACGTGGGATACGACCACATCTTTAGCGAACAACTGGCCGTCCTGGGCAATGAAGGCGACGTGCTGGTCACCCTGTCAGGCAGTGGCAACTCGCCCAACATTTTGCGCGCGTTGGAACAGGCGAAGGCCATGAAGGTGAAGAGTTATGCCATTTTGGGGTACAGCGGCGGCAGGGCCAAGGACCTTTCGGATGTAGCCATTCATTTCTCAGTGAACGACATGCAGATCGCAGAGGACCTGCAACTGGTGGTAGGTCACATGCTGATGCAGTGGCTTTATGAAAGCCGCCCCCCCGCTCCCTGAGCGTATTTACGAAAGAAACCCCATGGAAACCGTGTTCGTCATCGGCAGCAATTCTTTCTCAGGCGCCAGCTTTGTGGACTTTGCACTTGAGCAGGGTGTAAACGTCATAGGAACTAGCCGCTCTGCCGAGCCCATCGATGCCATGCTGCCATACAAGTGGCGTGACCACAGCAGGTTTGCTTTTCACCAGTTGGACCTGAACAAAGACCTGCAAGGTATTGCGGAGCTGCTGCATGCAGTCACCCCAAAGTATGTGGTCAACTTCGCTGCGCAGAGCATGGTGGGGGAGAGCTGGCAGAACCCGCAAGACTGGTTCATGACTAATGTGGTGTCCACCATCAAGCTGCACGACGTTCTGCGCAAATACGATTTTCTGGAGCGCTATGTGCACGTCTCTACTCCCGAGGTATATGGCAGCTGTTCCGGTTTTGTTGATGAGCATTTCCCTTTCAATCCCAGCACGCCCTACGCGGTGTCGCGCGCCGCGGCCGACATGAGCCTGCGAACATTCCATACTGCCTACAATTTTCCAGTGGTCACGACGCGCGCGGCCAACGTGTACGGCCCGGGCCAGCAGTTGTATCGCATCATTCCTCGCACTATTTTGTTTATCCTGTTGGGGCGCAGGCTGCAACTTCATGGCGGCGGCGTGTCGACCCGTTCGTTCATCCACATGGCAGATGTATCTGACGCCACCTGGAAAATCATGCTGAAAGGCACCAGCGGTGAAACTTACCACATCTCCACCAACGAGGTGGTATCCATCCGTGAACTCGTGGAGCGCATATGCGCCAAACTCGGGGTGAAATTTGATGATCACGTCGAGGTAGTAGGTGAGCGCATGGGCAAAGACTCGGCCTATCACCTTGACAGCACCAAGGTGCGCACTGAACTGAGTTGGTCTGACCGCGTCGCGCTGGACCAGGGCCTGGATGAATGTATTGCCTGGGTTCGAAACAACTTTGAAGCACTCAAAGCGTCCAACTACAACTACACCCACAAACCGTGATGCGCACCAAAGACACTACCCAACTGGCGGGGGTGGCAGCCACGCTGCGCGCCCGCATCATCGAAACATCTTCCAAAACAGGTACGCCACACCTCGGCTCCTGCCTGTCGTGCGTGGATATTCTCGCCGCGTTGTACTTCAGTGTGCTGCGCATGGACCCCAGGAGTCCGCGCGCCCCAGACCGAGACCGTTGCATTCTCAGCAAGGGTCATGGTGCTATGGGCTTGTTCCATGTGCTAGCTGAGCGGGGCTTCTACCCTTTGTCCGATCTGGATACTTACGGGCAAGACGGTGGCGTGTTTGCTGAACACCCGCCCACACCCGAACACCTTGCCGGCATTGAGGCCGCCACCGGCTCCTTGGGGCATGGGCTGCCACTGGGTTTGGGCATGGCGCTGGCGGGGCGCATCCAAGGGCAAAGTTACAACGTATACGCGGTTTTGGGTGATGGGGAGTGCAACGAGGGCTCTGTTTGGGAAGCTGCCATGTTGGCTGCAGCACAGAAGGTGAGCAACCTATGCGTCATTGTCGACTTCAACAAATGGCAGGCCACCGGGCGTAGCTGTGAAGTCATGGCTCTGGACCCGTTGGCGGACAAGTGGCGCGCCTTTGGTTGGAATGCAGTGGAGGTGGATGGACACAACTTTGAGGAGCTGCTTGCGGCGCTGGCGCAGTTCCCCCAATCTAACGGTCAGCCCACGGCGATCATTGCCCATACCGTTAAAGGCAAGGGCGCCTCCTTCATGGAGGATGACAATAACTGGCACTACCGTATTCCAACCGCCGAAGAGGTGGTGAAGTCTAAGATTGAACTGGGGGTCGCGCTGTGAGAAACGCATTTGCAGAAGAAATGACGCGCGTTGCCGCAACTGACAAACGCGTGGTGGTTTTGTCGGGCGACATTGGCAACAAGCTGTTTGACAAACTCAAGGTGGTGGATGAAAAGCGGTTCTACAACTGCGGGATCGCCGAAGCCAACATGATGGGTGTTGCCGCCGGCATGGCAATGTCGGGCCTGCGCCCCTTTGTGTACACCATCACTCCATTCACTACCACACGCTGCTTTGAGCAGATCCGGGTGGATGTGTGCTACCACCATGCGCCGGTTGTGATTGTGGGCACCGGTTCCGGCCTGTCTTATTCCGAGTTGGGCCCCACCCACCATTCACTGGAAGACATCGCCATTCTGCGTACGCTGCCGGGTATGCGCGTGCTGGCGCCTTGTGACGCGTCCGAGCTGCGCCAGGCGCTTCACCAAGTGCTCAAAGACGACTGCCCCACTTACATACGGATCGGTAAAAAGGGCGAAGCAGATATCCACACGTCTCTGCCTGACCTGCGTTTAGGCAAGGTGCTGGTGATCCGTCCGGGCACTGACGTGGCGCTCCTATGCGCCGGCAATATGATGGCTGAAACCCTAAGGGCTGCAGACCTGCTGGCGTCCAGCGGTATTTCTTCCGAAGTCGTGAGCTTTCACACCGTCAAACCATTGGATGCTGACTACTTGCTGCAGGCAGCCACGCGCTTCAAGCTGCTGGTCACGGTCGAAGAACATAGCCGCATTGGCGGCTTTGGTAGCGCCGTGGCCGAATGGCGCATGGCTCAACCATACAACGTCGCGCAACTGAGCTTTGGTACGGATGATGTATTCATGCACGAAGTGGGTAGTCAGGCTTATGCCCGCAAAAAATACGGGCTCACTGCGGAGAACATCGCCACCACCACGCTGCCCAAACTACGCGCCTGATCCCGTTTATGCACATCGGTCTAGATTTCGACAACACCATCGTCAGCTATGACGCTCTGTTCCACAAAGTGGCTCTGGAGGGGGGCTGGATCACTCCAGCTGTTCCTGTATCCAAGGTGAGCGTACGCGATCATTTGCGCGCCCTTGGCAAGGAGCCGGTGTGGACCGAAATGCAGGGATATGTGTACGGCGCGCGCATGGACGAGGCTGCGGCGTATGTGGGTGTGGTGGAGTGCCTGGTCTGGGCCAAGAGGCAGGGCATTCCAGTTTCCATCGTCAGCCACAAGACGCACACCCCCTTTCTGGGCAAGCAGTACGACCTGCATGCGGCTGCGCGCCACTGGATCAGCCTGTTTTTGACAGAAGCTGCCGAGCCTCTGGTGGCTCCGGAGCGGGTGTACTTTGAACCCACCAAGGAAGCCAAGGTGCAGCGCATCGCCGACATCGGCTGCACCGTGTATGTAGATGACCTGCCAGAGATTCTTCTGGCCCCCGGGTTTCCCAAGGTGGCCGCTCAGATTCTGTTTGACCCCGACAACCACCACCAGGTGCAGGAATTGCCCCGTGCAATGCATTGGGCGGATGTTCTCGGCCGTTTGGAAGCGCAATGGCGAGCGACTCTTTAGAGCCGGCTGTTGCCGCAATGCTTGCAACGCTAGAGCGGGGCAGGGAGGTTTTGCGGCTGGAGCCTCTCTCTGCTAGCGGGAATAACCGCGTTTTTACCGTGCATTGCGGCAGGGAAACGCTGCTACTTAAGTGGTACTTTCATGACGCTGCCGACACGCGGGATCGCTTGAGCGCAGAATACGCGTTTTTGGAGCACGCTTGGGGCATCGGTTTGCGATGCGTTCCCCAGCCGTTGGGCAAAGACCTGACAACGCATCTGGCCTTGTATGAGTTTGTTGAAGGCCACAAGCTCGAAGCTGGGCAAGTCAATGACGCCGCTGTGCAGCAGGCTGCGCAGTTTCTGGCCCGGCTGAATGCTCCGCACAGTCGGGCGGCGGCGGCGGCTTTGCCTGTCGCATCGGAAGCCTGTTTCAGTGTGGCGGACCACTTTGCCATGGTAGACGCGCGTCTGGCGCGCCTTTCCAGCATGCCGGTGGAGTCTGACGTAGACAGGGCGGCGGCTGCGTTTGTGGGTCGCCTGACGGAATTCTGGCAAAGTACGAAAGCCCACCTGCTAGACGGCTGCTTGGCATCGGGGCTCAGCCCGGATGCACGATTGCAGGCCGGTGAGCGCTGTTTGTCTCCGTCCGACTTCGGTTTTCATAACGCATTGGTTCGCCCGGACGGCAGCTTGTGCTTCATAGATTTTGAATACGCAGGTTGGGATGACCCGGCCAAGGCCGTGGGCGACTTTTTTTCGCATCCTGGCGTGGCGGTGCCGCACACATTGTTTGAGCCGTTTTTGGCGCAGGCGCTGGCCCAGTTTGATGAGGCCGAAAGCATGGCCGCGCGTGTGCGCCTGTTAGAACCCATATCGCAGGTGAAGTGGTGCTGCATCATCCTGAACGAATTTTTGCCTGCTGCAGCGCGGCGCCGCAATTTTGCCAATCCTGGCAGTGACGCACTTGCGCGCAAGCAGCGCCAGCTTGGGAAGGCAACCCACCTATTTGAATCACTCCAGCATTAAAGGAAGTATCTTGGCCTATATCGACTTTCTGTCCGCAGTCCACAAAAGCACATCGCGCGACTACCTAGCCCGCGTGAATGAGCCGGAGTATCCCAAAGCAAAAGCCGCAACGCTGGCAAAGAAATGGGACCACGACTATTGGGATGGCGATCGCCGCATATGCTACGGCGGGTATAAATATATGCCCGGGCGCTGGGCGCCTGTTGGCCAGGCCATGGTGGACCATTACGGCATCAAACCCGGAGACAAAATTCTGGACATCGGTTGCGGTAAAGGCTTTCAGCTGTATGAACTGACGCAACTGGTGCCAGGTGTAGAAGTGTATGGAATAGACGTGTCGCGCTACGCCATCGAAAACTCAAAGGAAGAGGTCAAAGACCGGCTTCAGGTGTGCAATGCCAACAGCCTGCCCTTTCCCGACAAGCATTTTGACTTTGTATTTTCTATCACCACACTGCACAACCTGCACAACTATGACTTGGACAAGGCTCTGCGTGAGATGGAGCGGGTCGGAAAAAAGAACAAATACCTGTGCGTGGAGTCGTACCGCAACGAGCAAGAAAAGGCCAACCTGCTGTACTGGCAAGTAACCTGCGAGGCATTTTGCACCCCAGAAGAGTGGGACTGGTGGTTCAAGCAGACCGGGTACACCGGCGACCATTCTTTTATCTATTTTGAATAACGACTGAGAGATAAGTCATGAAAAAAATACATTCTGTCATGCGCTACTATGAGTCATATGGAGCGATATCACTTTTCAACAAAATTCTGGGAAGGTTGTTTAAATCAGCATGGAATAATCAGTTCAGTAGTATCTCGCGAAAGATAAGAAATCATATTCGGGATCAGAATTATCTGGACGTGAGATATATTGCGTTGGCGGAAGGGGTTAGCTATGTTTTTGGTTATGCCGTGAAGGGGCATATTGCTGAATTCGGAACGATGACCGGTCGATCGGCAGTGGCTCTGGCAACTGCAGTGTCGCTTCATGAGCATAAATATATTGGCGATTCACGAAGTGGCAAGAAGCTATTTTTGTTTGATAGTTTCGAGGGACTGCCTGAAGCCCGTTTCGAGGTCGATAAGGCTAGCCACCATGTTGCGAATGGCTTTTGGAAAAAAGGCACATGTAAAGGTCTTAGCGAAGTTGGTTTATCGGATCTTATTTCCAAGTACCTTGATAGAAAAAAATACTTTGTTATTAAGGGATGGTTTAAAGATACTGTTCCGAAAATACCAGATGGCACCCTGTTTTCCATGATTCATATTGATGGTGATTTGTATGAATCAACTATTGATGTTCTTGATAATCTTTTTGAGCGAAAAATGGTGGCAAATGGAGCCATGATTTTTTTCGATGACTTTGACTGTAATGCCGCTGATCCGCTACTCGGTGAGAGATTGGCTTGGAGTGAATTGACTGCTAAATATAGTATTAATTTCAGTGATATGGGTGCTTATAGTGATGCATGTCATCGTTTTATAATTCACAGCTATTCCTGATTCGACGACGTTGAAAGAGTTATATGGAAGTTAGTATTCCAAAACGGATGAAGGCCGCAATTCTTGTCGAGCAACGCAGGGCCCTTGTAATTGATAATGTGGAACTGCCTCAATCGCTTGAGGTAGGGCAGGTTCTCGTTAAGGTCCATTACAGCGGTATTTGCGGCTCCCAATTGGGCGAAATTGATGGCGCCAAGGGGGAAGACAAGTTTTTACCCCACCTGTTGGGTCACGAAGCCTCCGGCACCGTGGAGGCCATTGGCCTAGGGGTGAAGCACGTCAAGCCCGGGGATGCGGTGGTGATGCACTGGCGCAAGGGGCTGGGTATTGAGGGCGCACCGCCAAGCTACCAGTGGCGTGGACAAAAGCTGAACGCTGGCTGGATTGCCACTTTCAATGAATACGCCATCGTGGCAGAAAACCGCGTTACCGCTATTCCTCAGGGCAGCAATATGGAGGTTGCCGCCCTGTTTGGCTGTGCCGTTACCACAGGCTTTGGGGTAATTGAAAACAATGCGCAGGTGCGCATCGGGCAGTCGGTGGTAGTGTTTGGCGCTGGTGGCGTGGGCCTGAACATTGTGCAGGCTGCCAATCTGGTGGGAGCCTATCCGGTGATTGCGGTGGATTTGTTTGACAACCGTTTGACTTTGGCGCAAGGCCTGGGCGCTACTCATCTGATCAACTCCAAAACACACGATGCCAAGGCCGAGATAGAGAGAATTGTCGGCACCAACAACCTGGACCACTTCGTTGACAACACCGGCCAACCCGCCATCATCGAAATGGGCTACCAGATGACCAAACCCCAGGGCAAAGTGACGCTGGTAGGTGTTCCGCGCAAGGGAAACAACATTAATATTTATTCACTGCCGCTGCACTTCGGCAAACGGATGGCGGGGTCCCAGGGTGGTGAAGCCGCGCCGCATGAAGACATTCCCCGGTACCACAATTTGTTCAATGCAGGGCGAATCAAACTCTCTGAACTCATCACCGAAAAAGTGCCATTGGAAGGCATTAACGATGCTATCGCCAATATGCGGTCGGGGAAGACGAGCGGAAGGTGCCTAATCAATATGCTTGCACAGTGAATTGTGGTGAAGTTGGGGCCGTGAACATTTTGCACATATTTTTTGGCTAAGGCGATCTGATCCACATGACCAATTGCTTGATATGCGGCGAGCCAGCGCTTGCTGTGCGGACGCTGGCATTGGGTTCTTTAGTTGCCTGCAATCAATTCGGAAAACAGGCTCCCGCTCGCGTGCCAACACATCCACTGAGTATTACAGAGTGTGCAGTTTGCAATCTGGTGCAATTGTCACAGTATCCGCCGCTGGACTTTGTTCGACCGCGCTTACCGTGGATTCGTTATAACGAACCATTTGCGCATTTGGACGCCGCGGTCGAGCAATTGGAAACACTTGTCCCGGCAGGGCAAGCGCGTGTCGCTATTGGTGTCGGCCCATTTGATGCGCCCTTGCTTGAGCGCATAGCTCAATGCGGATTCACCTGCAAGCAACTGGACCTGTTCTTACGCCTACCCCAGGAGCCAGCAATATATCCGTATCTAGAAAGCATTCAGGCCTTGTTGCGGCCCGATGTCTTGGCCGAGTTGGCATCGATTCAGGGGGCTTCCCAAATTGTCTCATGTCGATATTTGCTGGAGCACAGCCACGACCCGGTGGCAAGCCTGCAAGGCCTTGGACATCTAATGACTCATGATGGACTGCTTCTTATTGAAATTCCAGACAGTAGTAAGTTTCTTTCTGCTCAGGACTACAGCTTCATATGGGAAGAGCATATTTGCTACTTCACCGAACACACATTCCGGACCTGTGCGCTAAGGGCTGGCTATGAGATTGTTCAATTCACCCGTTATTCGGGCACTCTCGAGGATGCTCTGATTTTTGTGCTGCGCGCAGTCAGGCACTCACCCGCTCAGAAAGCAATTCACCGCATTGGAAGAAATTCGAACACTTTTATCCGCTATCAGGCAGGGTTTGAAAAGGTCCGGCAGCAGTATCGCAGCGCCTTGCAGTCCATTTCAGCCCGTGGAGAAAAGGTGGCTATTTTTGGTGCGGGGCACCAGAGCATCATGTTTGTCAATGCCCTGGGCCTAGCGCGACAGATATCCTATGCCATTGATGACGCTCCCGAGAAAATCGGTTACATGATCCCCGGAACATCGATCCCGATAGTGCCTTCTGAACATTTGATGCGAGACCTTTCCATTGCAGTGTGTCTGCTGGGCGTCGGCCCCAACGTGGAAGTGAAAATTAGGAGCAAATGTGCGAGTTATCTGAATCGTGGCGGGCGGATGTACACCATCTTTCCCGGTGCAGGTAGATCTACGCTCGTGGATGAAAAGGGCTGAAATACCGTGAACTTAATCAAAAAATCCTCCGACGTCTATTTGGCCCCAGGCCCGATTGCATCCATTGGCAGCGAGGAGATTGACTACTTACGCTGCGAGCTAGCAGGCAACGCTAAGGGCCGGGTGCGAGTAAATCTGCATCCGGCCGATGCCGACACCCTGCACGAGATGTTTATTGCCATCAAGCAAGACTCCTACATCAGGCCGCACAAGCATCCGCACAAGAGCGAGGCCTTTCACATTGTTTACGGTGAAGTTGACGTCGTCGTATTTGATGATGATGGCCGCATCCAGCGGGTCGTGTCGCTGGCCGCGGGCGGAAGTTCCAAAGCTTTCTACTATCGCATGTCAAAGCCATTCTTTCATACGCTGGTTATCAAGTCCGATTTATTGGTAGTGCATGAAATCACCAATGGCCCATTCGTCAAGGACGGCACAGAGCAAGCAAATTTTGCTCCAGCTGAAGATGCCGATTTGAGCACCATCAATGCTTGGCAAAAGCAATTGTTAGATCGCGTGAGGCAAGTCTTATGACCTCTAAAGGGCATGTGGTGGTGGTGGGTGGCTCCAAAGGACTAGGAAAGGCCATTTCAACGCAATTCGCAGAAAAGGGATACGCCGTTACAGTGATTTCGCGCAATCCGCCGACAGCCGAGGTACCGTTTCAGCATGTGGCAGCCGATTTGGAAACGATGGTTTCGAGTGATGCGGTGGTCCAGGAAGTGTTGCGTGTTGGGGGTAGGATTAGGTACTTGATTTTTTGCCAGCGTTACCGGGGTTACGGTGATCCATGGCAAGGGGAAATTCAGGTATCTCTGACGGCGACACGACTTCTAATAAATGGCTTCTGTGATCACTTTTGCCTGGACGGTGATCGTGCAATTGGCGTGGTGAGTTCCGTATATGCTGAATTTGTCGGAGGCTCACAGCCTGAAAGCTATCACGTTGCCAAGGCCGCACTGAATCAATTGGTAAAATACAATGCTTGGGTCATGGGACGAAAAGGCATCCGCATAAATGCAATCATGCCCCTGACCTTTCTCAAAGCAGAGTCCCGCGATTTCTACTTGGCCAATGAAGCCCTAATGGGGCTATACCAGCAATTTGTGCCCATGGGCACTATCGGACGAGCGGAAGACTCTGCGAATTTGATGGAGTTTCTTTGCAGTGATAAAGCGGCTTTCATCAATGGCCAAGCGATTTTCGTGGACGGCGGCGTTTCAGTGATTTGGCCAGAAGAGTTGGCCCGATCAATAACCAAACTTTAATTTCGTCAAAATACCGTTTACTCTTGTTTGGAGCGAAATTTGAAAAACTATAAACATAGAAATGATTGCCGCCTATGTGGCGCAACAGACTTTGAACTTGTATTGCCTATTCTCCCGTCAGCCATTGGCGATGCCTTTGTTACCAAAGAGCAATTAAACGAGGTTCAGGAGGTTTATCCTCTTGATACATACCTGTGTCTAACTTGTGGACATCTGCAAAATTTGGACGTTGTTGATCCAGAAATCTTGTTCAGAAATTACACGTACCGAACATCGGCATCTTTGGGGCTGGTCGAACATTTCAAAAAGTACGCTCAGTCAGTGGTTGAGGGCTTAAGCATCCCCTTTGAATCCTTCGTAGTTGAAATCGGCAGCAATGATGGTTCGTTGCTCAAGGCGTATCAAAACCTTGGCATGCGCGTTATGGGAGTTGATCCAGCATTGGAAATTGCAGCCACCGCTAGCGCCGAGGGCATCAGGACCATACCTGAGTTTTTCACATCTTTAATAGCTCAAGATATCCGCACTGCGTTTGGCCCAGCCCAGCTGATGTGTGCCAACAATGTATTTGCACATGCAGACAATATTCGCGATATCGTTAAGGGGATCAGAACTTTACTCTCGCCCGATGGAGTCTTTGTTTTTGAAGTATCGTATATCCCCGAGATGATTGATAATTTTGTTTTTGATACTATTTATCATGAACATGTATCGCATCATGCTCTAATTCCGCTGGAAAGATTTTTTAACAGTCTGGATATGTCAATTTTTGATGCGGAGCAAGTTTCTACTAAAGGTGGGTCAATACGTGGATTTGCACAGCCGCTGTCTACTGGGAAAAGGCCGAAAACATCTCGCTACATTGACATGGTTTCTCTGGAAAATCAAAGAGGTATAACCAAGCCAGAAATCTATCGCGCGTTCAATCAAGGTATTGAGTATCGAAAGCAAGCTGTGCTTGAGTTTGTCGACAAAGAGATTCAAGCTGGAAGAATAATAGTTGGGTATGGTGCTTCAACGACCACGACCACATTGCTATATCACTTTGAGTTACAGACACGCCTGAAGTTCATTGTGGACGATAATCCGCTCAAATTCAATCTTTTTAGCCCCGGTGCACATTTGCCCGTCTACTCATCATCCGCGCTCTATTCCAAATCACCGGATATTGTAGTAATTCTCGCATGGCAGTACGTCGATGCCATCGTTAAGAAAAATCAACAGTTTCTCAAAAATGGGGGGCGATTTTTAGTTCCACTTCCGGATTTAAAAGTCGTTTCTTTTGAAGACTAATCTTTTCTTCAAATCGCAAAAAAACTCATTGTGGATTATATACACTATATAAATTACCAGTTGCATAATTTATATCCTTCTTCTGATTTTTCAAAAGAACTGGATTCTCAGCTGCTGCATAATGTGAAATCGGAGGCGGATGAGCGATTTGAATATTTAGCCAAAAGGGTAAGTATACTATCTCGTACTGGGAGCGATCCAGATCCGTGCCACATCATGAAGTCGCCGTTATATTTATATATTCTGGCAAGAGTTTTATACGAAAAAAATTTCGAAGACCAATTCAATTTAAAAAACAGATTGTATTGTCTAAATAAAACATTAAATGGATGTTCTATTTACTTCAAAATTTCACTCCCAAAAGTTTTTTTCATAAACTACGCGTCAGGGGTCGTATTGGGAGACTGCTCTTATGGCGAGAACTTAGTGGTTTATCAGGGCGTAACTGTGGGTGGTTACAGGGATAAGGTGCCGGTACTAGGGGATAACGTAGTGCTGATGCCAAACGCTATAGTTTCTGGATCAACCCATCTCGGAAATAACGTCATCGTATCGTCGGGTGTTGCTGTCATCAATAAAATCATTCCAGATAACACTATTGTTTTCAATAGCGCCAATAGGGAGTCGGAAATTTACATGCACAGGATAACGAGTTCAAGCTACATTGATTACTTTATCAATCCCGTTGCTGGTGGCTAATTCTAAAGCATATTAAAAATTGCATTAATTGCTATGTTGGTCAATGAAATTAATACAGATGCTGCTGTACGTATATTTAATAGCCCGTATATGAGGCTTTGCGCAGGTGCGAAAATAATTCAATCGAATATTGTTGGAAATTTGACTATTGATCTAAATTCATGCGTAAATCGATCTACTGTAGATCGGTATTTTGGATTGGGGTGTTTTTCGTATGTCGCCAACTCACACATTGGACGATATTGCACTTTCGGAGCGCGTGTGTCTGTTGGCGCTTTTACGCATCCTACAGACTGGCTTTCAATTCATGAAATCCAATACAGAGATACTACTGACATTTATGGTTGTTCCATTCTTGGCAATGGCGCTAACATTGCCCCAGTTAATAAGCCGACAGAAATTGGTTGCGATGTGTGGATTGGCGATAATGCTTGTGTCAGAACTGGCGTAACGCTTGGTCACGGTTCAATTGTTGGTCTTGGTGCGGTTGTTGTTTCTGATGTGCCGCCATATGCAATTGTTGGTGGCAATCCAGCTCGAGTACTGCGATATAGATTTAGTGAAGTTGTCATAAAGCATTTACTTTCACTTAACTGGTGGAATCTCTCTCATGAAGAGCTAAGGGGCATCAATTTCTCAGACATCGATTCTGCTATGTCATTTGTTGAAAATAAGAATAATAGTAAGCTTAAAAGTTCATTGGGTTTATGAGTAAGTTAACGTCTGGTCTGCGTCTGCTATTTCGAAATCCCAAGAGATTTTGGCTTAGGCTTCGAAATGAGATGCTGGCTCCGACGACGGGTCTTGCATCTGCTGCCAGGGGTGTCTATACGATATTCGCATTAAACAAATTGACGTCGCTTGATCGCAATAAAGGTCGTTACTTATTTGTATATGACACATTATTAAATCCGATTACTTTTGATTTTCTGCATTATTTATACTATGTTAATTGGATGCGACAGAGGCTTGGATTGGAGTATATTGATATACTAATTATCAAAAGATCAGAGATCATCGCATCCAGAGAGAGTAGTTATATTTCTGCAATTGGTTCTGATAATCTTGAATGGCGTTTGGTTAATCTTGTAATTCCTTTGGCGCGGCTATTTGTTGCCGTTGGACGAGTCAGTATTGTTGATCCCGTCGAAGCTTTCAATGCGGTAAAAAATTATACGCAGATCTATCCAGAGGGCTACAGCTACGCCAGCCCAAAGCCTGCCGTTTGCCGCCTTGACCAGCCCGGACTTACTTTCAAACCTGAGTTAACTATAAGTGCAACGGCACGTGAAATCGTTGACTCGTACTTCTCGCGCTCCGATTGTCGCCAAATAGTCACGATCACTTTAAGGTCGTATGATTACATTTCGTGCCGAAATTCGGATATTGCTTCTTGGGTTGAATTTGCAAAAAAACTTGATCCTGCAGTATTTAGAGTTATTTTTGTGCCAGATGCTTCAGTTAACGGGGTTGCTGCATTGCCGCAGTTAACTTCATGTGAAGTTTTTGACTCAGCCTGTTGGAATCTTGAATTGCGTGCGGCTTTGTACGAACGCGCGTGGATGAATATGGGAGTAGCTTGCGGCCCATTGGCTATCTCCGGTCTGTTAGATAGTGTTTGGACAGTCATGATCGATCGCTCTCTTGACTATCCAGAAGAATACTATAGAAATGTCTATTCAACTGGGGTTGTGCCGGGGCAACCGCCCAATTTCTACAGTAGGTCTTGCCACATGTTTCTTGCAAAAGATGATGCGCAAACTATTTCTAATATTTTTTCCAAATACGTTGGCAGAACCCCGTAACGGGTATTTTGAGTAATATGTTAGTTTTTGTATCTGGTAATTTTAATGTTTTGCACCCTGGGCATCTACGCCTACTTGGTTTTGCTCGTGAGTGTGGTGCGCGGCTTGTTGTGGCGGTTTACTCCGATCGCATTGCGGGTAATGGTGCACTCGTGCCGGAAAGACTGCGATTAGAAGGCGTGCAAAGCAATAGCTTAGTCGACGAAGCCTTCTTGATCGATGAGCCTGTCGCGGATGTGATTAGACGTCTACGGCCAGATATTGTTGTCAAAGGTAAAGAGCATGAATATAGCCTCAATGAAGAGTTACAGGCGGTAGAGCAGGTCGGCGGACGCTTATTGTTCAGTTCTGGCGAAACGATTTTTTCGTCAGTAGATTTGCTACGCAACGAGTTTTTGTCGCGTAGCATTAAATCCATTAGTTTGCCAAGTTATTACATGGCACGGCATCAGATTGACGTTGCTAGTTTGCAAACACTGCTATGTCGGTTTGTCGATGTTAGAGTATGCGTTATTGGCGATTTGATTGTTGACGAATACATTACCTGCCAGCCGTTGGGCATGTCGCAAGAAGACCCCACTATTGTTGTTACGCCATTAAGTTCAACTCAGTATGTAGGCGGTGCGGGTATAGTGGCGGCCCACGCAGCCGGTCTGGGTTCGAAAGTACAATTTATTTCAGTATCTGGTAGTGACGCATCTCGTGAGTTTGCTCAGAGAGAGTTGTCTAACGCCGGTGTAAATCTTCGAATATTGATTGACGATAAGCGCCCCACTACATTAAAGCAAAGATACAGGTGCAAGGGGAAAACTCTATTGCGGGTGAGTCATTTGCACCAAGGCGCCATCTCTACTCAGCTCCAGGCTCAAATGCTTTCGCAAATTGAAGAGGTACTGCCCAATATCGACTTGCTTGTGTTCTCAGACTTCAACTATGGTTGTCTGCCACAGCCAGTGGTCGACAAAATTGCGGTTATGGCCAAGGCAAAGGGCGTAATGATGGCGGCAGATAGTCAGTCATCTTCCCAAGTGGGAGACATAAGTCGTTTTCATGGCATGGATTTGTTAACACCCACAGAGCATGAAGCCCGCTTGGCCACGCAAAATCGAGATGACGGCTTGGTTGTGCTTGCTGAAGCGCTTAGGAACAAGGCATCAGCGGGGAGTGTGCTACTAAAAATGGGGGAAGAGGGGTTGTTGGTACATGCAGACAAAGCAGGGAGCAACAACTGGTTAACTGACAGAGTCGGCGCCCTGAACGTGGCGCCGCGTGATGTGGCTGGTGCTGGGGACAGTCTATTGATATCAAGTGCTCTGACATTGGCCTGTGGTGGCAACATTTGGGAAGCCGCCTGTCTCGGGTCGCTGGCGGCCGCTGTGCAGGTGGGGCGTGTCGGCAATACACCGCTGCGGAGTTTTGAACTGTCGCAGGAGTTGAGCGAGTGAGGGCTTTGCTACTGGCGGCTGGTTGTGGAACCCGGCTAAGACCGTTGACCAATACCATTCCTAAATGCCTGGTACCTGTAAAGGGTAAACCGCTATTAGGTATCTGGCTTGACCGCCTTACCCAGGCCGGCGTTGGCCCATTGTTAATTAACACACATTATCTATCGGGGCAAGTCCAATCCTATATAGAGGCTAGTTCGTACACCAATCTTGTGACGGCTGTTCATGAAGAGGAGTTGCGGGGCACAGCTGGCACGGCGATCGCAAATATAGAATTTTTCCAGGGGAAGGACGGCCTTCTAATCCATGCAGATAACTACTGCTTGGCTGATTTCGGAGCGTTTTTGCAAGCGCACAACAACAGGCCGCAGCACTGTTTAATGACAATGATGACCTTTCGAACTGACACACCGTCATCATGCGGCATTGTTGAGTTAGATGCGCAGGGGGTGGTAATTAACTTTCACGAAAAAGTGCTTAATCCACCAGGTAATTTGGCGAACGGTGCAGTGTATGTGCTATCTGCCGAGTTGCTGCATATCATGGCGACCAAGTGGCGGCATATGACGGATTTTAGTACTGAGGTCCTGCAGCAGCTTGTCGGTAGTATATTTACATACGAAACCAAGGAGTTTTTTCTAGATATTGGTACGCCTGAGGCTTATGAAAAGGCTAATTTTCGACCAAACATATGACGCGAGCCAAAAACATCACGGGTTTTATTGACAGCTTTGGGCTAAATAGCGCCGTACTTTTCTCGGTGATACAAAAGTCATGGCAAGCTGGCGCAGGGTTACTCGGTCTATTTTTGATTAGCATTTACTTTCCACCAGAAGTGCAGGGGTTTTATTATACGTTTGCGAGTCTGGTAGCGCTACAGTCATTTGTTGAGTTGGGTTTGTGCGTTGTAATCTCCAGCGTTTCAAGCCATGAATGGGCCAAACTAAAACTCGCGCCGGATGGTAGCATTCAAGGTGATGTGCGAGCACTGTCCCGTTTGGTGAGCTTGGGTAGATTCGTATTTAAATGGTATGCGGTTGCAGCATTGATTTTCTTCCTGCTGGTCGGCGCAGTGGGATATTGGATTCTCGGCAAAACAACTTCAATTGCAATCAATTGGCAAGGGCCATGGCTGATGCACATTGCATTTTCGTCATTGCTGCTGTGGTGCATGCCATTTCTATCTCTGCTCGAAGGCTGTGATCAAATCGCACGGGTTGCAAGATTCAAAGTATGGCAGTCACTGGTTAGCAACATCTGTTTTTGGGTTGCTATTGTTACTGGTGGCAACCTGTGGGCAGCATCAGCGTTAAGTTCGATATCTGCCATCTTTTGCATTTATTATCTTTTAGTGGCCCAGCGAGATTTTTTTGAACCATTTCTAAAACCACCACTTGCTGAACGCATGGATTGGAAAGTAGAAATATTACCAATGCAATGGAGAATGGGTCTACAGGGTTTGATGAATTATTTTGTATTCGGTTTGTTTACCCCGGTGATGTTTCATTATCATGGTGCAGTGGTGGCCGGGCAGATGGGGATGTCATTGCAGGTGATTGCTGCCATGCAGTCAATCGCTTCAATATGGTTTATGACAAAGGCACCGCGGTTTGGCATTCTTATTGCCAAGCGCGAATTTAGGCTATTAGATGCCGAGTGGCGAAAGGCGACAATACTGTCACTGATAGTGATGCTAGTTGGCGTGGCCGTGCTCTTTTCTGCGCTCTATCTGTCGCTTGAAATGCATTTTGAGATCGCTAGCAGAGTCTTGTCGCCAAGTGTTCTTATTCTGCTTGCAGGGGGCGCGCTATTTTCAGTGGCGAACCATAGCATGGGTATTTATCTGCGCGCGCATAAAAGAGAAGTATTGACACCGATTGGCATAATATCCGGCGCCGTAATGGCGGTTCTTGTTTGGCAATTCGGTAAAGATTTTGGGGCGCTGGGCGCAGGCGTGAGTTATTTATTTGTGTTTTCTTGCGTGACTTTTCCTATGGTGACATACGTTTGGAAGCGGGCTAAATTGGACTGGCATTAGTTTTGAAATAGCTATACTCCTATCGAGCCCTATCTTTTTTTTGAAAAATTAAATTAGTAGAAAAATAATGTTATGAAAATAACTAACGAAGCTGAAATCGCAAATGGCGATCGATTTGAATTCGGTGCGAATTGGGCGCAGTTTTTAAACGTTTTGAACGATCAACGAATTGAGTTAGCGGAAAGCTCGCTATGTCAAATGCTCGGCGTGGCCGATTTAAAGGGCAAGAACTTTTTGGATATTGGTTCTGGCTCAGGTTTGTTCAGCCTAGTGGCAAAGCGGTTGGGAGCCACCGTGCATTCGTTCGATTACGACCCTCAGTCGGTAGCTTGCACGGCTGAACTTAAACGTCGCTACTACCCGGATGATCCTGACTGGAGTGTCGAGCAAGGCTCGGCACTCGATAGAGACTATCTGCAGAAGCTTGGCCAGTGGGACATCGTTTATTCCTGGGGGGTGCTGCACCACACCGGTGCTATGTGGCAGGCGCTAGAAAATGCAATACCTTTGGTGCGTCAAGGGGGGGCACTTTTTATTGCTATCTACAATTACCAACCGATCATGAGTTCGGTCTGGTTATGGGTGAAGCGCGCCTACAACCGGTTACCACGTGGGTTGCGCTGGTTGGTGCTCGGGCCTGCACTCGTCCAACTTTGGGGCCCAAGAACTATGTACGATCTGGTCTGCGGAAAACCATTTCACACTTGGCGACACTATGCCGAGCACGGATTACGAGGCATGTCGGCTTGGCGAGACGTAGTCGACTGGGTTGGTGGTTATCCTTTCGAGGTGGCGAAGCCCGAAGAGATTTTCAATTTCTATCGGGAGAAGGGATTTCGTCTGGATCAACTGCAAACCTGTGGTGGTGGATTGGGGTGTAATCAGTTTGTCTTCACTCGGTATTGAATTCATTTAGGCCCAGTTCTCAAAGGCCTCTGCGTTTGGCGTTTGATTGCATTGTTGGTGACTTTGCGCGGTGAGCAAGAGTTCAGTAATGCAATCGAGTGTTTAATGCTGCATGCCGATTTAGCCGGTTGCTTGGTGGAAATGCGCGTGCATCTATAGCAAAGTGATTCGCAATGGATTGAGTATAGATGCAGTGAGATAGCTTGTTTACAGAAGTCGGAGTTAAATGCTAATCGTTGCCCAAGAATTTGCCACCTGTACTACTCAGGCCTCGAACCCGGCATGCTAGCTCTCGGCCCACGATTTTTCATATTAATTGGATTCCTGCTCAGGCTTGGGATCGCAATCTGGAATGGCTTCTACGGCCCGAGTATTGGGGCGGAGTTGGATGCGCTATCATTTCATTTGGAGGCCGCAGTCTATGCGGGGAATCCGTCTTTCGATGGTTTTCAGATAGGTTGGATATATTCCAATTTCCTTGGTTTGTTCTATTACGCAACGACACCATCTCTATTTATTGGTAGTCTGCTTTCATGCGTGGCATGGCTATTTTCTGCGTTCATATTGGGCAGTTGTTTGCGTATTCTTCGAGTCACCCGAAGGATGAGAGTAAATGCAATATTGGTTTACGCATTCCTCCCTTCTTCAGTCTTTTTAACTGCGGTGACGTTGCGGGAACCGTATCAGTTACTGTTTGTTAATCTTGCCATATATGGGTATTTGCAGGTTTATCTAAATCGAGCGACCAAGCATTGGATCACGTTAATTGTCGCTATTTTGGGTGCAAGTTCGTTGCACGGTCTATTCCTAGCGTGGGGGGGATTTCTGGTATTAGGTGGATTATTTGTAAAAATACTAAGCAGGTCGAAAAGTCGTTCGTGGATTGAGATTGCCAGATTTGTATTTTTGGTTGGAACTCTGTGTTGGTGTGCAGTTTTAATATCAGGAAATATTGGATATGATTTTGATGGTGGTTTGCTTCGCGCTATTGGCAGATTTCGCGGAAACTTCGCCGGAATAGAGGCTAGAACACTATACGCATCCAGTTTTGGAAATTATGAACAATCCGATCTGCTTCTTAGCCTTCCAGTTATCTATTTCCAATATTTGTTCGAGCCATTTATCTGGCGCATATCTAGCATTGGTGACCTCGTTCAATTTCTTGAGAATATTTTGAGAGGTTGGTTGATATGGCGAGCTTGGCGCGCGCTGCATGCTGGGCAGATTGATAGCCGTAGATTTGTTTCATTCATTTTCATTTTATACTTAGCATTGGAAATAATGTGGTCGCTCGGCACGCTCAATTGGGGTACTGCAGTGCGGCATCATGTTCCGGCAATGGGGTTACTATTATTGGCGGCATATGCCCGACCTGTAAGGAAATTGAATTTCAGATGGCGTTATCAAGCTAACCGCAGCATAAATATGCATGCGCCGGGTGTATGAAAGTACTGCACATTATTGTTGGTCTCAACGTGGGAGGTGCAGAGTTGATGCTTAAACGTTTAGTTGAGTCTCAACGAGGAAATTTGGATTTAGAACAGGTTGTACTGTCGCTTACTGATGTGGGGACAGTTGGAGCGCAAATGAATGCCGAAGGCGTGGAAATCCATGCACTAAACATGCGGTCCGTGTTTGATGCTCCTTCAGCATTGTTGAAATTGATACGTTTTATTCGCTATGCCAAACCCGATATCGTGCAAACTTGGATGTACCACGCAGATTTTATTGGAGGTTTGGCTGCACGCATTGCGGGTTCCTGTGCCGTTGTCTGGGGCGTGCGCTCAACCGCTATTCCACAAGGAGTATTCAGTTTTACGTACTGGTTAATACGACTATGCGCGTTGTGCTCTTATGTCATTCCAAAACGAATAATTTGTGTTTCTAACTCAGCCAGGGCGGGCCATATCAAACTACGTTATTCTACAAACAAAATGGTAGTCATAGTGAATGGGTATGATTTCTCCGTATTCGAATTGCACCCTAATTCGAGAATTAAAAGTCGAGTCGAATTGGGTTTCGGTGATGCGGATGTGGTTATAGGTGTGGTCGGACGATTTGATCCATTAAAAGACTTTCACAACTTTGTTACAGCGGCATCACGCTTGGCTGCGGAGCGCAGCGATGTCAAGTTTTTGATGGTTGGCCGGGGAAATGATTGGGAAAACGCCGCACTTGCCGGTTGGATTGAGGAAGCAGGATTGACTGCTAAGTTCAAGCTGGTCGGGCAACAGAGCGATGTTCCATATTACCTTTCTGCTTTGGATATTTTTTGTCTATCCTCAGTCAATGAGGCTTTTCCAAATGTTGTGGTGGAGGCCATGGCGATGGGGTTGCCGTGCGTTGTTACTCGCGCAGGCGATGCTGCCGATATTCTTGGTGACGAAGACTTTGTTGTTGCCGTTAAGAACCCCGTTGCACTGGCTGGTGCATTGCTGCGCATGTGTAATCTCAGTTCAATTGAGCGAGGAAAAATTGGGCTAACAAATGTGGGAAGAGTCAGAGCTGAATATGGAATGGAGAAAATAGCGGGAAAGTATAATGAAATTTATAATGAAATTGCGCGAAGATAAAAATGGATAAACCGATCAATCTCGATGCGAAAACCGTTGAGGGGTTTGGTGACGAATGGTCGCGGTTTGACCAAACCGGCATGTCGGAAGAAGATACTCGGTCTCTTTTTGATTCCTATTTTTCGGTTTTCCCATGGGCAAAATTGCCCAAGAATGCGGTGGGTTTTGATCTTGGTTGCGGAAGTGGGCGATGGGCAAAATTAGCAGCCTTGCGTGTCGGCAAATTGCATTGCATTGATCCCAGTGTTGCTATAGAGGTTGCGCAAAAAAATTTGCAGTCACTAGATAATTGCGAGTTCCACCGCAGTGGCGTGGATGATATTCCTGTACCAGATCATTCCATGGATTTTGGTTATAGCTTGGGTGTTTTACACCATATACCGGATACCCGTGCAGCGTTAGCAACTTGCGTATCGAAGTTAAAGCCGGGCGCTCCTTTTTTACTGTATCTTTACTATGCGTTTGACAATCGGCCGGTGTGGTTTCGGTTACTCTGGCAGGTCAGCGACTGGGTCCGTTGTGTGGTGTCGCACATGCCACATGGTTTGCGGTATTTCGTGAGTCAGTTAATCGCTGCGTTAATTTATTGGCCATTGGCACGTTTCGCCAAACTGGCTGAAATTCTGGGATTAGACGTGGAAAATTATCCACTTGCGTCCTACCGCAATTGGGGATTTTATGTAATGCGTACTGACGCGCTTGACCGGTTTGGGACGAGGTTGGAACAAAGGTTTTCAAGAAATGATATTCAGAAAATGATGGAATCAGCTGGTTTGGAGGGCATTATCTTCAGCGAGAAGACTCCATTTTGGTGTGCTGTCGGCTTTGCAAGGTCTAAACGCTGATGTGTGGCATTGCTGGCTTCCTGGGCGGCGTCGACGGAGATGGTCGGTTCGGGGATGAAGCGTTACTTGAGCGCATGACTCGGACCATCATTACGCGTGGACCTGATGATGCTGGGTATTGGATGGATCAAGATTGTCGGGTCGGTCTTGGGCACCGGCGTTTGTCGATTGTCGATTTGTCACCTGCCGGGCATCAACCGATGATGTCCCGTAGCGGACGCTATGTGATCGTCTTCAATGGCGAAATCTATAACCACATGGAATGCCGCACATCGCTGACAACGACCCAGTCAGTGTGGCGCGGACATTCTGACACCGAAACGCTGCTAGCGGGTTTTGAGGCTTGGGGTATTCAGGGAACGATTGAGCGATCTATCGGGATGTTTGCTTTTGCGGTTTGGGACAGGGCTTCGCAGTCGCTCACCTTGGGGCGAGACCGTATGGGCGAGAAGCCGTTGTATTACGGCTGGCAGGGCGCGGGGCGGCAGGCGACTTTTTTGTTCGGCTCCGAGTTGAAGGCGCTGAAGGCGCACCCAGCATTTGCTGCTGGTATTGATCGAAATACCCTGTGTTTGCTGATGCGGCACAACTACATTCCTGCGCCGTACTCAATCTATAGAGGTATAGCCAAGCTCGAGGCGGGCTGTTTGTTGACTGTGTCGCTGGCACAGCCTGAGCCCAAAGTTGAGCGCTACTGGTCTACAGCTTCGGTGGCGAAGGGGGGTTGCGCCACGCCCTTTGCGGGCACACCAGTCCAAGCAATAGATGCCCTGGAGATATTGTTGAAATCTGCCGTTCAACAGCAAATGATGGCTGATGTGCCGCTGGGGGCATTTTTGTCAGGTGGCATTGATTCCTCTACTGTGGTGGCGCTGATGCAGGCGCAGTCTAGTCGCCCAGTCAAGACCTTCACCATTGGCTTCAATGAAGAGGGGTATAACGAGGCGGTGCACGCCAAGGCTGTGGCCAAGCACTTGGGCACCGAGCACACCGAGCTCTATGTATCGTCTCAGCAGGCGCTGGATGTGATTCCGCGGCTACCCACGCTCTATTGCGAGCCATTCTCGGATTCGTCGCAAATCCCAACATTTTTGGTGTCCCAGCTTGCGCGCCAGCAGGTGACCGTCTCGCTGTCAGGTGACGCGGGAGACGAGCTATTTTGTGGTTACAACCGGTACCTGTTGGCCAATAAGTTGTGGAAAAACTTGTCAGTGCTGCCTGCTGGTAGTCGCCGCTTGGCAGCGAGAGGTTTGACTACTTTCTCTCCGTCTCGCTGGAATGCCTTACTCGGTCCATTGCAGAGGGTGCTTCCTGGTTCTTTGCGTCAAGCCAATGTTGGCGACAAGCTGCACAAGGCCGCCGGGGTGTTGGCATCTGGTGGTGTAGATGCACTCTATTTGGGGCTAGTGTCGCATTGGGACGACCCCTCCAGCTTGGTCATTGGCAGCACCGAGCCGCCCACCTTGCTTACCGGCAATGGGCCATCACTAGCCGGGTTGGACAACATTCAGCGCATGATGGCGTTGGACGCAATTACCTATTTGCCCGACGATATTTTGGTAAAGGTGGACAGGGCGGGTATGGGGGTCTCACTAGAGGGCCGCGTACCGTTTCTGGACCACCGGGTTGTGGAGTTTGCCTGGAGCTTGCCGCAAAGTATGAAACTGCGCGACGGCGTGGGCAAATGGGTGCTGCGCCAGGTGCTGTATCGGCATGTACCCAAAGAACTGATTGAACGGCCCAAAATGGGTTTCGGAGTGCCTATCGGAGACTGGTTGCGGGGGCCTTTGCGCGACTGGGCTGAGGCTTTGCTGGATGAAGATCGGTTGCGGCGAGAAGGCTATTTCCACCCAGCGCCCATCCGGCAAAAGTGGGCCGAGCATTTATCGGGTGTGCGCAATTGGCAATACCACTTATGGGACGTGTTGATGTTTCAAGCGTGGTTAGCAGAGAACGAGACGTGAGTTGATGAAGATCGTAATTTGCGTAAATACGGCTTGGAATTTGATGAATTTTCGAGCAGGCTTGATTCGCGCGCTCGTGTATGCTGGCCACGAGGTGGTGGCGGTGGCGCCAGATGACAAATATGCGGGTGGCCTGCAAGCTTTGGGTTGCCGCTTTGTGCCGTTCCATATGGAAAACGGCGGAATCAACCCATTTAAGGACGCCCTACTGTTGTGGCGGTTTACGCGTTTGTTTGCACGGGAGCGCCCAGATGTGTACTTGGGTTACACGGTAAAGCCCAATGTTTATGGTTCCCTAGCGGCGCACATGCTTGGCATCCCTGTAGTTAACAACATTGCTGGGCTGGGTGCCGTGTTTATCAGGGGTGGTTGGTTGGTTTGGGTGGTGCAATCGTTGTATAGAACTGCATTGAAGCGATCCGCCAAAGTTTTCTTCCAGAATCGTGACGACCAGCAATTGTTCATCAACGGTGGACTGGTGCGGCCCGGGGTAACGGATTTGTTGCCAGGGTCCGGAATTGATTTGAACCACTTTGCACCAATTTCAAAGAGTCTTTTTAATCGTGGCGGCTCAAAATTTCGCTTCGTGTTGATTGCCCGCATGTTGCGTGACAAGGGCGTGATGGAATATGTTGAGGCGGCCAGATTAGTTCGAAACAAATATCCGCAAGTTGAATGCTGCCTTTTAGGGCCACTGGATGTGCAAAACCCTGCGGCCATTTCACGCGAAGAGATGGATGCTTTTGTGGCATCAGGAGTGGTGAATTATCTTGGTGTGAGCGACGATGTGCGAATAGAAATTGCTGATGCAGATTGCATAGTGTTACCCTCCTACAGAGAGGGCACCCCTCGCACATTGCTAGAAGCCGGCGCCATGGCTCGCCCAATCATCACGACAGATGCAGTAGGCTGCCGTGAGGTGGTGAACGATGGTGTGAATGGTTATCTGTGCAATGTCCGCGATGCAGCGGATTTGGCTCAAAAGATGGAGCAAATGTTGTCGCTGTCATCAGAACAACGTGTTGAGATGGGACTGCGTGGGCGGCAAAAAGTCGAATCTGAATTTGATGAACAGATTGTGGTGGGGAAGTATTTGACGACAATCAAAATGCTTTAGGCGCTCAGTGTGCGGATTAATGATCCGATGTTTTGGAAGCAAGGTCCCTCGTTAGAATCGTCCGCGTGACAAGACAAATACGCTCCTACATTCCCCTTCACAGCCGCTCCTTGCTCTGGCAGTTCGCCAGACGCGATGTACTGGGCCGCTACCGCGGCTCGCTGTTGGGGGTTACCTGGTCTTTTTTGACGCCCCTGCTGATGCTGGCGGTGTACTCATTTGTATTTGTAGGGGTTTTTCGGGCCAGTTGGCCTGGCACACCCAAGGGTAATGGGGTGGAATTTGCACTGCAGGTGTTCGCTGGCTTGCTGGTGTTCAATCTCTTTGCCGAGGTGGCAAACCGCGCGCCGAATCTTATCGTCGAGCAACCCAATTTGGTGAAAAAAGTCATCTTCCCTGTGGAGCTGCTAGCGTGGGTCACGGTGCTTTCGGGCATGTTCCATTTGTTGATCAGTGTGGCTACGCTGCTACTGGTATTGCTAATAGCGCGTGGCGGGCTACCGGTTACGGCATTGGCTTTGCCTCTGGTGCTGCTGCCGTTCTTGCCCATGTTGCTTGGATTTGGATGGTTCCTCTCTGCCATCGGGGTATTTGTGCGCGACGTCAGCCCCGTGATGAGCATGATCGTCAGCCTGATCATGTTCCTGTCGCCGGTGTTCTATTCCGTTGCCAGTCTGGACCCTGAAATTCAGTTCTGGATGCATCTCAATCCCCTGACCCTCATCATTGAGCAGGTGCGCGCAGTCTTGTTGCTCGGACATTGGCCCGCGTGGAGCGCCTTGGGCGCGTATGGCTTGGTGGCTTGCGCGTTTGCCGCGCTGGGCGCCACTTTCTTTCAGTTGACTCGCAAGGGCTTTGCCGATGTCCTCTGATTTCGCCATCCACGCGCAGCAACTGGGCAAGGTATTTCAACTCTACGAGCGCCCAATCGACCGTCTCAAGCAAATGCTGATGCGCGGTCGTCGCCGCTATTTCAAGGAATTTGCCGCGCTGCACGATGTTAGTTTCGAACTGAAAAAGGGCGAGGTGCTGGGCCTGGTAGGCCGCAACGGCGCTGGCAAATCTACACTGCTGCAACTCATTTGCGGCACGCTGAACCCGTCGGCAGGGCAGGTCACTGTGCAGGGCCGTGTTGCCGCGCTGCTGGAACTGGGCGCCGGCTTCAACCCGGAGTTCACCGGGCGGGAAAACATCTATCTGAACGCATCCATCCTGGGCCTCAGCAAGGACGAAATCGATGCCCGCTATGATTCCATCGTGGAGTTCTCCGGGATTGCCGACTTCATCCACCAGCCCGTCAAGACCTACTCCAGCGGGATGTACGTGCGCCTGGCGTTTTCGATTGCCACCAGCGTGGACCCCGACATCCTGGTGATTGACGAGGCCCTGTCGGTGGGCGACGGCGCCTTTGCGCGCAAGTCGTTTGACCGGATCATGCGACTCAAGGAAAAGGGTGCGACCATTTTGTTTTGCTCGCACTCGGTGTACCAGATCGAGGCGCTGTGTACCCGGGCATTGTGGCTGGAAAAAGGAATCGTCCAACTGATCGGTGATCCTGCCACGGTCGTGGCGAGATACCAAAATTTCCTTGATATTGAATCCGCTCCCGCCGCAGCGGCGGAAGTTCAACACCCTGCCTTGGTGTCCAGTGGGACTGCCCGCATCCTTGGCGTGCAGACCCAGGTGGATGATGTCATTGGCAATTCCCTGACCGTGCGCAGCTCCGAGCAGAAGCTGGCAGTGACCATGGGCTTTGCATCGGACCCGCAACTACCGCCTCCGGTGGTGGCCGTTTCCATTCATTCCCCGGATGGCCGATGGATTGCGAGCACCAGTACCCAGGCCGATGGCCTGGTGTTGGATCGGGATGATTTGGGGCGCGGATCGGCAACGATCGAATTCCCCAATATCCCGCTTCTGAAAGGCGAGTATTTCATAGGTGCCTATCTCCTCAGCGAAGACGGCGTCCATATCTATGACGGTGCAGCTAATGTTGCAACCCTGCATTTCAGCCAGAAGACCCTGGAGCAAGGTGTGGTCACCTTGCCGCATGCCTGGCGCTACGAAGCTGGCGCGGCGACGTCAACGAATGGCGTGCGCCAGGTAGGGTTCTGAGGCACGCGCCTTTGCGTTTCCGATATCTGCCCCATGAGCACGCCGATTTCCAATGTCCTGATGGTCACGCGGGAACTGCACGGAGACCGCCGTTACGGTCTGGGCCGCAGTCTGATGCCCGTGGTCGATACCTTGATTGACAGAGGCTGGAAGGTCCGGTATCTGTGTCAGGAAGATCTGGCGCCCTCGGCCATCGCAGATCGTGGGCAATGGGTGGAGCGATTGGGACATTTGCCAGGCCTTCGGCAGGCAGGACACCGGCGTCAACTGCTGGGCGCCGTGCTGGAGCGGATGCAGATGGGCTGGTTTGCAGCGCGCACGGCGCGTGATCAGGGCTATGCCGCTGTCCATCTTCACGACCCCTGGCTGGCGTGGGGCTTTTGGTGCGGCGTAAAGCGATTTGGACTGCACCATGTTCGGTGGGGAATCACGGAACACGGCTTTGGCAGCTATAGCCGCGCCACCCATGAGGATGGTTTGACTCAAGGCCCTGGTGCACAACGCTGGTTGCGCCGTGTCGAGGCCTCGATTCTGAACGCGGCAGACTGGGTGGTCGCACCCACGCAACTGGCGTTGGACCAACTGGCTCGTGACCTTGCGTTGCCGTTTTGCCCCGGGCATTGGCGTGCTATTCCGCACTGTGCGCCGCAATTGGCCGCCATGGAAAGATCACAGGCGCGCGACATGTTGGGCTGGTCACAGCGCGAATTGCATGTACTTGGGGTCGGTCGACTGGTCCCACTCAAGCGTTTTGATATCCTGATACGGGCCTGTGCGAGCGTGGTTAAGCGCCATACGTCGTTGCATTTGCATTTGCTGGGTGAGGGGGATAGCGCTGGCCTGCAACATCTGGCGGATTCGTTGGGTTTTGGCAGCCGGGTCCATTTCTCGGTCGTCGATGATGTTGGCCCTTACTATCGGGCGGCCGATGTGTACGCCAGCACCTCCGTGACCGAGTCATTTGGATTGGCAAACTTCGAAGCCTTGAACGCGGGTCTGCCATGCATTTGCACCTGCGTCGGCGGTGTGCCCGAAGTGATGGGAAACGGAGCCTGGTTGGTTCCTGTCAATGTGGCGGCGGTGACCGGTGCACTGGATGAACTGATCAGCAATCCCGCGCTTCGGCAGGCCCTGTCAGGGCGCGCGGCCGTGCAGGCAAGTGCCGCCATGAACCTGGAACAGATAACGGACCACTATGCTGAGCTTTTTCGCAAATAGACGCCGCCAACGGCAATTGGCGCAGTTGGCCCCCTGTCCCCTGCCGCAGGCGCTGGATTTGACGCGCGCTAACAAGGTGCTGGTGTTTGTTCCCCACCCGGATGACGAGACGCTAGGCTGTGGTGGCACGTTGGCTCGCCTGGCTGCACGGTGCCCCGTCAAGGCGGTATTGGTGACGGATGGCAGTGGCGCAGGTGGTTTGCCCGATGGCGCTGGTGCCGTGCGCCAACGCGAATTTGTGCGTGCCCTGGCGCGATTGGGAGTGACGGATTCCGTCCAACTGAACCAGCCCGATGGTTTCTTTGAGGCTGGAACGGAACTGGAGCAGCGCGTCCAGTCACTGATGGATGACTATAAGCCGGACTGGGTCTTTCTGCCGTCCCCGCTCGACTACCACCGCGACCACGTGCGCATAGCTGCCTTTCTGGAGCCGTTATGCCGTCGTGCGTCCAGTGTGAAGCAACTGTTGTTCTACGAAATCTGGGCACCGATACCCGCCACGCATGTTGTGGACATCACCGAGCAGGCCGAGACCAAGCGGCAGGCGCTCCTTGAGCACGCGACGGCCATGGTATGTGGCGACTATCTGCGCGCGGTTGACGGGCTGAACCGATACCGTGGCCTGTATCTGGGCAAGGACAAACTGGCCGAAGCATTTTGGGTAGAGCCCGTGGGGGGCCAGTCGCTGTTCGCTTCGGTACAGGCGTTTGCTCTGCAACTGCTGCGTCGATTAGGCGCACCGGGCTAGCGTTCCGTCACTTCTCTTTCGAGCCGCCACTGCTTGACCAGCGCATAGATCGCCGGAATCACCGCCAGCGTCAGCACCGTGCTGGAAACCATGCCCCCAACCATCGGTGCGGCGATGCGGCTCATGACCTCCGAACCCGTGCCTGTACCCCACAGGATGGGCAACAGGCCGGCCATGATGGCCACCACGGTCATCATCTTGGGCCGCACGCGCTCCACGGCGCCTTCCATCACGGCGGCGTACAGGTCGGTCACACCCGGCGTGCGACCCGCTGTGCGACACGTCACCTTGACCGCCTCCCAGGCATGGTCCAGATAGATCAGCATCACCACGCCGGTCTCCGCCGCCACGCCGGCCAGCGCGATGAAGCCCACCGCCACGGCCACCGACAGGTTGTAATGCAGAAGCCACATCAGCCACACGCCGCCGACCAGCGCAAAGGGCACCGACAGCATCACGATCAGCGTCTCGGTGATGCGGCGGAAGTTCAGGTACAGCAGCAGGAAGATGGACAGCAGCGTGAACGGAATCACGATCTTCATCTTCTCGATGGCCCGTTCCATATACTCAAACTGGCCGCTCCAGGTGATGTAGTAGCCCGGAGGGAACTTCACCTGGGCGGCGACCGCCTTCTTGGCATCGGCCACATAGCCGCCGATGTCGCGGTCGCGGATATCGACATAAATGTAGGCCGACAGCAGCGCGTTCTCGGTGCGGATGCCGGGTGCACCCTTGGCCACGACGACCTTGGCCAATTGGCCCAGCGGGATCATGGCGCCGTCCATGGTGGGCACCAGCACCTCGCGGGCGATCTGCTGCGGGTCTGAGCGCAATTCGCGCGGGTAGCGTACGGTCACGCCATAGCGTTCGCGCCCTTCCACGGTGGTGGTCACGGTCTCGCCGCCCAGCGCGGTGCCAATCACGTCCAGCACATCGCCCACGGCCAGGCCGTAGCGGGCCAGTTGCTCGCGGTCCGGCTCGATGTTGAGATAGAAGCCGCCGGTGATGCGTTCGGCAAAGGCGCTGGTGGTGCCGGGCACGGCCTTGACCACGGCTTCGATTTGCTTGGCCAGTTTTTCCATCTCATCCAGGTCCTTACCAAACACCTTGATGCCAATCGGCGTGCGAATGCCGGTGGACAGCATGTCGGTGCGCGCCTTGATAGGCATGGTCCAGGCATTGGCCACGCCGGGGAATTGCAGGGCCTTGTCCAGCTCGGCGATCAGGCCGTCCATCGTCAGGCCCGCGCGCCATTCGGATTGCGGTTTGAGGTTGATGACGGTCTCAAACATCTCGGTGGGGGCCGGGTCGGTGGCGGTATTGGCGCGGCCGGCCTTGCCGAAGACCGACTCCACCTCGGGGAAGCTCTTGATGATCTTGTCCTGCGTCTGCATCAGCTCGGCGGCCTTGGTGATGGACATGCCGGGCAGGGACGCGGGCATGTACAGCAGCGTGCCTTCGTTGAGTGTGGGCATGAACTCCGAGCCCAGTTGCGAGGCGGGATACAGCGACACCAGTAGCGTCAGCAACGCAACGACGATGGTCGTTTTCTTCCATCGCATGACGCCGGCGATGATGGGGCGATAGACCCAGATCAGGAAGCGGTTCACCGGGTTCTTCGCCTCCGGCATGATCGTGCCGCGGATGAACAACAGCATCAGCACCGGCACCAGCGTCACCGACAGCAGGGCCGCGCCGGCCATGGAGAAGGTCTTGGTATAGGCCAGCGGCGAGAACAGCCGCCCCTCCTGGGCTTCGAGCGTGAACACCGGCAGGAAGGACACGGTGATGATCAGCAGCGAGAAGAACAGGGCGGGGCCGACTTCCTTGCAGGCGTCCAGAATGGCTTTGGCACGCGCCGAAAAATTGGGGTCAGAGTCCGAGTTTCGCTGCGCGAAATCGGCGTCCAACCCCAATTTTTCTAAGTGCTTGTGCGCGTTCTCAATCATCACAATCGCCGCGTCGATCATCGCGCCAATGGCAATGGCGATACCGCCCAGGCTCATCAGGTTGGAGTTCATGCCCAGCAGGCGCATGGCGATAAAGGCCATCAGCACACCCACCGGCAGCATCAGAATGGCGACCAGCGCGCTGCGCACGTGCAGCAGGAACACAAAGCACACCAGGGCCACGATGACCGATTCTTCCAGCAGCGTGCGCTTCAGGTTGTCGATGGCGCGGTAAATCAGGTCCGAGCGGTCATACACCGTCTGCACCGAGACGCCGGCGGGCAAGCCCGACTGCAGCTCGTCGAGCTTGGCCTTGACGTTGCTGATGACCTCCAGCGCGTTCTGGCCATAGCGCGCCATCACGATGCCGCCCACCACCTCGCCGTCGCCATTGAGCTCGGCCACACCCCGGCGCTCGTCGGGTACCAGTTCCACGCGGCCAATGTCGCGCACCAGCACCGGCGTGCCCTTGTCGCTCTTGACCACCAGCATTTCAATGTCAGCCTTGCCACGCAAGTAGCCCTTGCCGCGCACCATGTACTCGGTCTCGGCCATCTCCACCGCGCGACCGCCCACGTCGCGGTTGGAGTCGCGAATCACCTGCGCCACCTTCATCAGCGGAATGCCGTAGGCGCGCAACTTCACCGGATCCACTGTCACCTGGTAGGTCTGCACAAAGCCGCCCACCGAGGCCACCTCGGCCACACCCTGGGCCTTGGTCAACTGGTAGCGCAGAAACCAGTCCTGCACGCTGCGCAGTTCGGCCAGCGTCTTGTCTTTGCCGATCAGCGCGTACTGGTAGACCCAGCCCACGCCGGTGGCGTCCGGCCCGATCTGCGGCGCGACGCCCTTGGGCATGCGCCCGGAAGCAAAGTTCAGGTACTCCAGCACCCGCGAGCGGGCCCAGTAGATGTCGGTGCCGTCTTCAAAGATGATGTAGACAAAGGACGCGCCAAAGAACGAGAAGCCGCGCACCACTTTCGACTTGGGCACCGACAGCATGGCCGTGGTCAGCGGGTAGGTCACCTGGTCTTCCACCACCTGCGGCGCCTGGCCCGGCACCTCGGTGTAAACGATGACCTGCACGTCGGACAGGTCGGGCAGGGCGTCGATGGGTGTGCGCAGCACCGCGAAGACGCCCGCCAGCACGATGAACAGTGTGGCCAGCAGCACCAGGAAGCGGTTGCGGCCGGACCAGTCGATGAGGTTATTGAGCATGTGCTTTTTCCCCCCCCTCACCCCCGCCCTCTCGCCCCCGCCGGGGCGAAAGGGGGCCTAACAGCCGATTTGGCCAACGCTGCAAAGGTGATGAGTTCCATCGCCACGGCCAACGGAGGCAAGCTGGAAAAGTCGGCGCAATCGGAAACTGCGTGTTGGCCCAGCGCGTGGAACTCGCCACCGCAAAAACGTTGGCCAAATCGGCTGTTAGGCCCCCTTTCGCCCCGGCGGGGGCGAGAGGGCGGGGGGTGAGGGGGGACAGTGAGGAAATCAAAAAAAGAAAGCTCATTTGGAACCCACTGCCACACCAGAAACCCCCGTGATCACCCATTCACCCGGCTGGCGCTCGACAAACTCGAACGACAGCTTGGTGCCGGGCTTCAGGCCATTCAACAGCGTGGCGTTGGCCAGCTTGAACTCCATCGTCATGGCCGGCCACTTCAGGCTGGCCACCGGGCCGTGGCTGATGCTGATGGTCTGCTCCTTGGCGTCCAGGCTGTCCACCACGCCGTCGGCATGGTGGCTGATGGATGCTATTGTTTTGGTAGCTGTCTGTGCAGGTTCCACGAGGGCTGGAGTCGAAGTGGATGCAGAACCAAAGCCGCCCAGAGCGGCCTTGAGGTTGCTTTCGGCATCAATCAGGAAGTTGGCGGATGTGACCACCTGCTCGCCTTCCTTCAGCCCCTCGCGTACCACCACGTGCTCGTCACTGCGCTCACCCAACTGGACCGCGCGCGGCTCGAAGCGACCGGCCGCCAATTGCACCAGCACGATCTGGCGCGTGCCGCTGTCGATCACCGCCGACACCGGCACCGTCAGCACCGGGCCCTTTGCCGATACCGGCAGCTCCACCTGCACGAACATGGAGGGTTTCAACAGCAGAGCCGGGTTGGCCAGCTCCACGCGCACCGGCACGGTCCGCGTTTCGGCCTTGAGCGTGGGGTAGACGTAGCCGACCTTGCCTTCAAATACCTTGTCGGGATAGGCGTTGATGCGGATGCGCGCCGTGCTGCCGGTCTTGACCAGACCGATGTCCTGCTCGGCCACATCGGCCACCACCCACACCGCCGACAGGTCGGACACCTGGTAGAGAACGTCGCCGGGCATGAAGCGCATGCCCTGCACGGCCTTTTTCTCGGTGACGATGCCCGACACCGGAGAGCGAAAGGTCAGGGTGCGCTTGGTCTCCCCGGAGGCCACCAGCGCCTTGACCTGCTCCTCGGAGATGTCCCAGTTCTTGAGCCGTTGCAGCGCAGACTCCACCAAGCGCGCCATGCCCAACTGGGCCGGGCTGTCCGCGCCCTTGAGGGACACCACGCCCTGTGCGGCAATCGCATATTCGCGCTGCACCGAGACCAGCTCCGGGCTGTAGACCTCAAACAGCGGTTGGCCCTTGGCTACCGGCTGCCCGGTGACGTTGACATGCAGGCGCTCCACGTAGCCCTCGAACTTGGGTGCGATCATGAACTGACGGCGCTCGTCCGGCTCCACCCGGCCGGCGGCGCGGATACTGCGGTCCAGGCTGCGCAGTTGCACGGGCTCGGTGCGCACGCCCATCTTCTGCACCTTGTCGGTACTGATCGTGATCTGGTTGGCGGATGCGGGTTCGTCGGCGGCTTCGCCCTCGTACACGGCGATGTAGTCCATGCCCATCGGGTCCTTCTTGGGCACCGGTGAGGTATCGGGCAGGCCCATGGGGTTGCGGTAGTACAGCAGCTTCGGAGCCTTTTTGCCGGCTTGCGCAGGAGCCGTTGCGACCGAAGCCGGTGCGCTGTGGCCAGACTGGCCCAGCCAATATCCCGCACCTACGGCAGCGGCCAGTGCCACCACACCCGTGGCAATGGCTGCACCGGATTTCATAATTCTTCCCCTATCAGTCGTTCGATGTCGGCCAGGCGCAGTTGGGCGTCCACCTGGGCCTTGAGCTGGTTGAGTTTGGCCTGGCGGATCTGGCGCTGGGCGTCCAGCAGCGTGGCGAAATCCACTTTGCCGTTTTCATAGCCGGTCAGTGCAGCGCGCCAGGTCAGGTCGGTCTGCGGCAGCAGGCTGTAGACCACCAGGTGCTCGGTCTGGCGGGCCGCCTCCAGCGCGCTGAGGTTGTCCGCCAGATCGGCCAGCGCCTGGTTCTGGGCCGCCTCCTGGCGGGAGCGGGCGGCCGCCAGCATGGCCTCGGATTCGCGCTCCTGTGACTGCAGCGCGCCGTCGCGGATGGGGAGGTTGAGTTCCAGCATCAGCCACCATTCCTTAATAGTGTTTTGCCGCTGCATGGCGGTCACGCCCACGGTGAAGTCCGGGTAGCGGCTCTTGAATGCCAGGTCGCGCGACCTCTCGGCGGATTGCAGGCGGGCGGACTCCACCAGCAGCGCCGGGTTGGTCGCGCGCAGGCGCTCCGCCAGGGTGGCGAATTCCAGTTGGGCCGGCTCGGGCAGCGGGCGCAGGGCTTCGGGGGGGGCGAGTGCGGCGTCGGCTGGGCGCGCCAGCAGCAGGTTCAGCCGGGTCTGTGACTGGCGCCATTCATTGGCCAGCGCCACCAGATCGCCGCGCATCGCGGTGTGCTCCACGTGGATGCGGGTAATGTCCTGCTGCGCCGCCAGGCCGCCGGCGTAGCGCGCCTGCAGCACCTTTTCCAGCTGCAGCATCAGGTCCAGCGACTCACTCACCAGGCGCTGGCTGCCCTGAATCAGGTAGCGCTGGGCAAACGCAGTCTTGATGCGCGCCGCCAGCTCCACCGCCGTGAGCCGGGCGCGGCCCTGCGCTGCGTCGGACTCGTTGGCCGCAATGCCTTGCTTGAGTGCGCGCTTGCCCGACCAGGGCAGGTCTTGTGAGAGCGTGTAGGCGGTGGAGCCGACGTCGCTGGGGAACGCCGCAATGCCCTGCTCGCCGGACTTTGTGATGTCCTGCAACTCCACCTTGAAGCGCGGGTCCATCAGCGCACCGGCGGGCAGTATCCGTTCGGTGGCCGCCTGGGCCTCATGGCGCATGCTGGCCAGCTCCGGGTTGCGCTCACGCGCCAGCGCCAGCAGGCCCTCGACGCGGGCGCCGGGGAGCGGATCGGAGGTGGTCTGGGCGGTGGCGGGTCCTGCCAAGGCCAGAAGCAGGATCAGCCCGCCGGGGAAGGTGTGTCGCATGGGAAAGCTACTTCGTGCTTTCCAACCGCGCCACGGTCATGCCGTCCCCGGTCGGGTCGACGGCAAAGCGGACCTTTTGCCCGGGCTGAATCGTGTCGAGCAGGGCGGCATCCTTGACCCGGTAGACCATGGTCATCGCCGGCATGCCGTTGCGCAAGGCCCCGTGCGCCAGCGAGACCTTGCCGGCAGCCTTGTCGACCTTCTTCACCGTGGCATCCTCCAGAACGGGGGTGCTGGCAAGCGCCGGCTTGGCTGCCATGTGGGCACTATGGTCTACTTGGGCCAGGCTCAGGGTGGAGTAGCCGCAGAGGGCCAAAGTGAGGATCAGGGTGGAGGGAATTTTGGTTGCCATGGCCAGGGTCTTTCTAATGTCAATGGCATGAGCATGCCCACCACAGCCCAACAGAAAGTTGACCTGGAGATTACATTTCTGTCAGGTTGGCCGCTGCGCCAATCTAATTGCTATAATTTTTATAGCTGACTACGCTTATTCCACGAGGGCTACAGCCCTATTTTTACCATGATGACCTGCCTAAAGAAGATCTGGCCCAACGTGCTCATCAGCCTGGCCTTGTTGCTGTGCGCAACGCTTGCCCACGCCGCACCGTCAGCGGCGGCGGCCACGCTGCTGGCCAAGCGGGCGGAATTCCAGGCGCAACTCCAGGCCCAGTCCTTTGGCGAGCCGCTGGTTTTGCTGTCGCACGAGGACGGCAAGCGGCTCGATGGGGACGCCTACGCCGAACTGGCACAACCCTTTGCCCGCGTGGGCGCGGTGCTTAGCGCGGGTGAGTCGGTGTGTGGCCTGCTGTTTCTGCACCTCAATGTCCGCTCCTGCCAGTCCAGTCCGGGTGTCGGCGGGGAGCAGTTGACGCTGGCCGCCGGCCCCAAGCAGGGCGCCTCCGCTGGAACGGTGTACACCATGGTCTACAGCCTGCGGGTGGAAGCCAACACGGCCGACTACCTGCGCGTGACCCTAACGGCCGCCAGCGGGCCCCTGTCCACGTCGGATTACCGCATCGTGTTCGAGACCACGCCGCTGGAGGGGCCGCGCACCTTCCTGCATTTCGCCTATGGCTACACCATCAGCACGCTGGCCCGCATGGCCATGGGGGTGTACCTGGCCACGGCCGGGCGCAGCAAGATCGGCTTCACCGTGCTGGGCAAGGACCTGGACGGCCGGGCGCAGTATGTGCAGGGGGAGCGCGGCTCGCTGGAGCGCAATGTCATGCGCAACTACCTGGCCTTGCAGGCCTACGCCAGCGTGCAGACCGGCACACCGCAGGCGCAGACCGAGGCACGCCTGCGCGCCTGGTTTGCGCTGACCGAGCGCCATGCCGCGCAACTGCATGAGCTGGACCTGGAGCAATACCTGCAGGAAAAGCAGGCGGACCTGGTGCGCATGGCAGCGCCCGGCTCGTAGCCGCGGTCTTCAGGCCTGCGGCGGTACGCCGGTGCCCGTGGTCGTCTTGATGGCCTGCAGGCGGCTCTCCAGCTCCTGGCGCAGCTTCTTGCGCAGGCAGGCCTGCTCAAAGCGACGCCGGCCATCGTCCGTGGGGGGGCTGCAGTGGAGGCACCGGAACGGGGTGGCGGTCATCGTCCACGGCCACCATCGTGAAGAAGCAACTGTTGACGTGGCGCTTCTGCTGGCTGCGGATGTTTTCCGCCACCACCTTGATGCCCACCTCCATCGACGAGGTTCCCGTGTGGTTGACGCTGGCCAGAAAGGTCACCAGTTCACCCACATGGATGGGCTGGCGAAACATGACCTGATCCACGCTGACGGTGACCACATAGCGCGCGGCATAGCGGCTGGCGCAGGCGTAGGCCACCTGGTCGAGAAACTTCAGCACCGTGCCACCATGCACGTTGCCGGCAAAGTTGGCCATGTCCGGGGTCATCAGAACCGTCATGCTGAGTTCGTGGGTGGGGGTGTGCATGAAGGAGACTTTAGCGCATCAGGGCGTGACCAGCCGTTCAAGCCAGCCCGAAGTCCTGGTCCACGGGCACGCCGGGCAAGTGGAAACGCACCGGACCATCGGGGCGGGCGTTGAGGTACTGGTAGACCATGGCGTCGCTGCTGGCGCGCACGGCGTCCACGCTGCCTTCTGCCGCGACCTGGCCATTGGCCAGCACGATCACGTGGTCGGCAATGGCCAAGGTTTCCTTGAGTTCATGCGACACAAACACGCTGGTCAACCCCATGGAATCGTTGAGCTGGCGGATGAGGCGGGCTGCGGTCTTCAGCGAGATCGGGTCCAGGCCGGAGAAGGGCTCGTCGTACATCACCAGTTCAGGGTCCAGTGCGATGGCTCGCGCCAGCGCGATGCGCCGGGCCATGCCGCCGGAGACCTCGCTGGGGAACAGGTCGCGTGCGCCGCGCAGGCCGACGGCGTTGAGCTTCATCAGCACGATGTCGCGGATCAGCGGCTCCGGCAGATCGGTGTGTTCGCGCAGCGGAAAGGCCACGTTGTCGAACACGGTGGAGTCGGCAAACAGCGCGCCAAACTGGAACAGCATGCCCATGCGCCGTCGGGCCGTGTAGAGCTGGGTCTGGTCCATGCGGCCCACATCCTGGCCGTCAAACAGCATTTCACCGGATTGGGCCTTCTGCTCACCACCCATCAGGCGCAGCGTGGTGGTCTTGCCGGCGCCCATCGGTCCGATCAGCGCCGTGACCTTGCCGCGCGGAATGGACAGCGAGACGCCGTCGAGCACCACGTGGTCCCCGTAGCTGAAGCGCAGGTTGCGAAATTCGACGAGAGATGGGGTGGGGGTATCGGCCATAGGGAGAGTCAAAGCCACAGGGTCGCGGCGTCATCATGATAGCGTCTATGCTCACCGGTCGGCCACGCCGGGCTTCGTGGCCGACGTGCACATTGCCTCGCAGTTGTCCGAAATCGGCATCATGCTGCTGATGTTCGGCGTCGGGCTGCATTTTCGGCCGATGACCTGCTCGCCGTCAAACGCGTGGCCGTGTCCGGCGCACTGGTGCAAATGGGCACGGTCACGGCACTGGGCAGGGTGCTGGCCTGGTGGTGGGGCTGGAGCGTGGCCAGATGGCCAGCATGAACGGCCGCATTGCCGTGGGCTGGCTGGTGGTGCAGGACCTGGTCACGGTGCTGCCGCCGCTGGCTGGGGTGCTGGGCGGCACGGTTGTCGCACCGGTGCTGGGGGCCAAGCCGCTGTGGGTCAGCATCGGGCAGACGCTGTTGCAGGTGTCGGCCTTCATCGCGCTGATGCTGGTCGTGGGGCGTAAGGCGAACATGGTCGCCGTGTCCGGCGACGCGTCCGACCCGGAGGTGCTGGTGCAGGCCCACATTGCGCGGGCTGCCATGCTGGTGATTGCGACGCCCGACGCCGTGGATGTGCGCCGCGTCGCCGACACGGCACGTGCACTCAACCCCGGCATTGAAACCGTGCTGCGCACCCATGGCGAGGCGGAATCGCACATGCTGCGCAAGGACGCTATCGGCGTGGTGTTCTTCGGCGAGGAGGAACTGGCCAAGGGCATGACCGAGCATGTGCTGCAGCGTTTTGCGCCACAGGCGGGCTAAAGACGGTTGAGCACAGCAGGTCTCAGGACGCTGGTGCGGCCAGCAAATCCGTGATGACGCGGCGCAGCCAGCGTGTTCCCGGGTCGTTGTGGAAGCGCTCGTGCCAGTGCTGCTTGACATCGTATTGCGGCAACTGGAAGGGCACGGCAAAGGAGCGCAGGGCACCACGCCCCCGCAGCACGGTGGCCAGCCGCTGCGGGATCGTGATGATCAGGTCGGTGTGCTCCACCACCAGCGCCGCGCCGATGAAATTGGGAATCTTCAGTGAAATCTTGCGCTGAATGCCCAGGCGGGCGATCTCCTGGTCGATCAACAGCGGGGCCGCGCCGGATGAGCTGATGACGGCATGGTTCTCGGAGGCAAAGTGCTGCAGTGTCAGTTCGTCTCGGATGCGCGGATGGTCGGAACTGACCAGGCAGACAAAGGATTGCCGGAACAGCACATTCTGGTAGAAGCCTGCTTCCAGTTGCGGCATCAAACCAATCGCCAGATCCGCCTCGCCACCTTCCAGCATGCGGGCGATGTCGGCGGTCAGCGGGACGATCTCAATGTGGATGCCGGGTGCTGCCACCCGCAGGGTCTCCCACAGCCGGGGCAGCAGCACCAGTTGTGTGATGTCCGTCATGCAGATGCGGAAGGTGCGCTGTGACGTTGCAGGATCAAAGTCATTGCGGTGCCCCAGCACGGTGTCCAGCGCCTCCAGCACGGCGCGTACGGGGCGCACCAGCCCCTCACCAAATGGCGTGGGCTCCATGCCGCTGGAGGTGCGCACAAACAGCGGATCGTCAAAGTGGTGGCGCAGCTTGGACAGGGCCACGCTCACGGCCGGTTGACCGAGGTCGAGCGCGGCCGCGGCGGCTGTGACGCTGCGGGTCTTGTAGACCTCGTCGAACACGGACAGCAGGCGGATATCGATGGAATGCATGCCCCGGTTGTATTCGAATTTCGAATAAAGCGTATTCCATTGCGTGGATTTACAGCATTTTGGTCGGCTTCTACCATCCACCCCATCACACAACACCCCCGATGGAGGAGACAAACATCATGGAAGAACTTGGCCGGCTTGAAGACTTGCCCGAGGACTACCGCACTGCGCTGACGGCGCAAAACCTGGTGCCCCTGTGGCCCAGCCTGCGCGCGGTGTTGCCACCTGGAAAACCCGTGGTTCGCACCCGCCCCATCTGCTGGCCGTACCAGGCCATGCGCCCCCTGCTGCTGCAGGCCGGTGAACTCACCCCCATCGAAAAGGCCGAACGCCGCGTGCTGGTGCTGGCCAACCCGGGCCATGGTCTGGAAAAGATGCAGGCCAGCTCCACCATTTATCTGGGCATGCAGTTGTTGCTGCCCGGCGAGTGGGCGCCCGCCCACCGCCACACGCCCAACGCCGTGCGCATGATTGTGGAAGGCGAGGGCGCCTACACCACGGTCGATGGCGAGAAGTGCATCATGCGCCGCGGTGACCTGATCCTCACTCCCACCGGCCTGTGGCACGAACACGGCCACGACGGTGAAAAGCCCGTGGTCTGGCTCGATGTGCTGGATCTGCCCATTGTCTATTTCATGGAAGCGTCCTACGTGACCGAAGGCAAGGCCCAAACCGTGAACAGCGATGCGGCCGGCCTGGCCTATCAACGTGGCGGTGTGGTGCCCGCACCCGTGTTTGCCCGCACCCAAACTGCGTTCCCCATGCTGCGCTACCCCTGGGTGGATGTGCGCGCTGCGCTGGAGACCCTTGCACGCACCCAGCCCGAAATCGAAGCCGTGCAGGTGGCGTATATCAACCCGGAAACCGGTGGCGACGCGCAGAAGATTCTGGGCTTCTCCGCACTAATGCTGCGACCCGGTGAGACCTTGAATTTGCCGGTGCGCTCCACGGCCATGGTGTTCCACCAGATTGAAGGTGGCGCCGATGTCCGCGTCGAAGGCCACCGCTTCAGCCTGAACGAGGCCGACACCTGCTGCATCCCCGGTTACACGCCCATCACGCTGGTCAACCGCTCGGCCGAACAGGCTGCCTTTATCTTCATTGCCGATGACGCGCCGCTGCAAAAGAAGCTGGGCGTGTACGAAGTTCGCAACCCCTAAACCACCGAGATTCCATGACCCAAGCCAACTACCTCTGGACACCTGCTCCCACACCCTCCTTGCCCGTCAAGGGCGTGCAGGGCCGCTTTCCCATCCACCGCATCTTCTGCGTGGGCCGCAACTACCATGCCCACGCGGTGGAGATGGGCCGTCCCGTGGACAAGGCCAACTCCAAGCCTTTCTACTTCACCAAGTCGCCGTCCACACTGGTCGAGTCCGGCGCCACGGTGCCGTACCCGGCGGGCACCAGCAACTACCACTTCGAGATGGAACTGGTGGTGGCCATTGGCGCCCCGGGCTTCCGCGTGAAAGAGGCCGATGCCGCCTGCCTGATCTATGGCTACGCCGCCGGCCTGGACATGACCCGGCGCGACCTGCAACTGGTGGCCCGCGACCAGGGCCGCCCCTGGGACCTGGGCAAGGATTTCGAGAAGTCCGCGGTGTGCTCGGAGATCGTGCCAATTGGCAAGCTGGGCGTGCTTGACAAGGGTGCCATCAGCCTGCAGGTCAATGGCCAGGTCAAGCAGACGGCCGATCTGGGCCAACTGATCTGGAATATCCCGGAGCTGCTGGCCGACCTGTCGCAGTACTATCACCTGCAGCCCGGCGACCTGATCTACACCGGCACGCCCGAGGGCGTAGGCGCGGTGCAGAGCGGTGACGTGATCAGCGGTTCCGTCGAAGCCGTTGGAACCGTGACGCTCACGATTGGCGCAAAAGAGTAACGCAATTCGAGCTGAGGAGACACACCATGACACAACAACAACTTCCCGTCATCGTCGCCGGCGGTGGCATTGGTGGCCTGGCTGCCGCGCTGGCCCTGGTGCGCCAGGGCTTCACCGTCCAGGTGCTGGAGCAGGCCGCCGAAATCGGCGAGATTGGCGCCGGCATCCAGCTCGGCCCCAATGCCTTCCATGCCTTTGATGCACTGGGCGTCGGCAACAAGGCCAGAAGCCGCGCGGTCTACACCGACTACATGGTCATGCACGACGCACTGGACGAATACCAGGTCGGCATGATCCCCACCGGTGAGGCCTTTATCAAGCGCTTTGGCAACCCCTATGCGGTGATCCACCGCGTGGACGTGCACCTCTCGCTGCTCGAAGGCGCGCAGGAGACCGGCAAGGTGGCATTCCACACCAACACCCGTATCGAACGGGTGGAGCAGGACGACACCTCGGTCACGGTCTACGACCAGAACGGCAAGGCCTGGAAGGGTGTAGCCCTGATCGGCGCCGATGGCGGCAAGTCGGTGGTGCGCCAGCAGTATGTGAATGACCCGCCGCGTGTGACCGGCCATGTGGTCTACCGCGCGGTGGTCGAGAAAAAAGACTTCCCCGAGAACCTGCGCTGGAATGCCGCCAGCATCTGGGTCGGCCCCAACTGCCACCTGGTGCACTACCCGCTGCGCGGCGGCGAGCAGTACAACGTGGTCGTCACCTTCCACAGCCGCAAGCAGGAAGAGTGGGGCGTCACCGATGGCAGCAAGGAAGAAGTGCAGAGCTACTTCCAGGGCATTTGCCCCAAGGCGCGCCAGCTGATCGACCTGCCCAAGACCTGGAAGCGCTGGGCCACCGCCGACCGCGAGCCGATCGACACCTGGGTCTTCGGCCGCGCCACGATTCTGGGCGACGCTGCCCACCCCACGACGCAGTACATGGCCCAGGGCGCCTGCATGGCGCTGGAAGACGCGGTCACGCTGGGCGAGGCACTGCGCGTGAACCAGAACGACTGGCCCAAGGCGCTGGCGCTGTACCAGCGCTCGCGCGTGGCCCGCACCGCACGCATCGTGCTGTCCGGTCGCGAGATGGGGCGGCTGTACCACGCCAAGGGCGTGGAGCGCCTGGTGCGCAACAGCCTGTGGAAGGGGCGCACGCCCGAGCGTTTTTATGACGCGATGGAGTGGCTGTATGGCTGGAATGTCAACAATTGCCTGGCGCAGGAATAGGCCATTTCCATGCTGCAGCTTCATAACTTCTTCCGCAGTGGCACCTCCCACCGCCTGCGCATTGCGCTGAATCTGAAAGGCCTAGACTACCAGTATGTGGCGGTCAGCCTGGCCAAACAGGAGCACCTGAGCGCGGTCTACAAGGCACTGAACCCGCAAGGGCTGGTGCCGACGCTGGTCGATGGTGACACGGTGTTGACGCAGTCACCGGCCATCATCGAGTGGCTGGAAGAGCGCCACCCGACGCCAGCTTTGCTGCCAGTCAACCCGGAGGATCGCGCCCGTGTGCGGGCGCTGGCCGCATTGGTGGGCTGTGACATCCATCCCATCAACAACCGGCGCATTCTGGAATACCTGCGCAACACCCTGGGTTGTGACGAGGCCGCCGTCAACGCCTGGTGCGCCACCTGGATCAACGCCGGCTTTGAGGCACTGGAGGCGCTGCTCGCAGCCGACACCCGGCGCGGCGACTTCTGTTTTGGACACTCTCCCACGCTGGCCGATGTCTACCTGGTTCCCCAGGTGGAAAGCGCCCGGCGCTTCAAGGTCGATCTGGCGCCTTATCCGCGCATCCAAGGCATTGACCGTGCCTGCAACCAGTTGAGTGCCTTTCAGAACGCGGCACCTGCGGTTCAACCGGATGCGGCATAACGTTTTTGCAGTTATGCTCTTTTTATATATTAGCTAGCCGGCATCCCAGCGGGACAAAGTATGGGCTTGTCCCTAAAATTTCCCATTGACGACCACCCCCTGCCCGGGGGCAGGATGCTGCAATAACCACAAATCTGGAGACAAGCATGACAAAATCCACCGTTACCTTCAAACTGTCCGCTGTACTGGCCGCTTGCGCCATGGGTCTGGCTGCCCACGCGGCCGAGCCGCTCAAGATTGGCCTGGTGCTGCCCATGTCCGGCCCGTTTTCCGCCTATGGCAAGCAGATTGAACACGGCGCGCGCCTGTACCTGGACCAGGTCGGCGGCACGATTGCCGGGCGCAAGGTGGAGCTGTTGATCAAGGATGACACCGGTGTCGCACCCGAGATCAGCAAGCGCGTCGCCCAGGAACTGGTGGTCAAGGACAAGGTGGACATCCTGGCCGGCTTTGGCCTGACGCCATCCGCGTTTGCCGTGGCGCCCATCGCCACCGAAGCCAAGAAACCCATGATCGTGATGAACGCCGCCACCTCGGTCATCACCACCAAGTCCGACTACATCCTGCGCGTGTCGCATACCCTGCCTCAGGTGACGGCACCCATCGCGACCTGGGCCGCCAAAAACAACATCCGACGTGTTTACACCCTGGTAGCCGACTACGGCCCGGGCCAGGACGCCGAAGCCCAGTTCAAGAAGACATTCACTGCCGCCGGCGGCGAGGTGGTGGGTGAAGTGCGCACCCCCGTGAAGAACCCGGACTTCGCTCCCTTCCTGCAGAAGATCAAGGATGCCAAGCCCCAGGCGGTGTTCCTGTTTGTGCCCCCGGGCGAGCAGACCATTGCCTTCACCAAGGGCTTTATCGAGCGTGATCTGGCCAAGGCCGGCATCCGTATCATCGCCACCGGCGACCTCACCGGTGAGGATGTGATCGACGGTGTGGGCGACAACGCGCTGGGCATTGTCAACTCCATGCAGTATTCCGAGACCCACAACTCGCCCGAGAACAAGGCCTATGTGGCGGCTTACTACAAGGCCTATCCCAAGGACCGTCCCGATTTCATGTCCGTGGGTGGTTACGATGGCCTGCAACTGATCGCCAAGACGTTGGAAAAGACCGGTGGTGACGCCACGGGCGACAAGTTCATGGCCGCCGCCAAGGGCATGGCCTGGACCAGCCCGCGTGGCCCGGTGAGCATTGACCCGCAGACCCGTGACATCGTGCAAACCATCTACATCCGCAAGGTCGAAAAGGTGGGTGGCAAGCTGCAGAACATGGAGTTTGAATCCATCCCCAACTTCAAGGACCCCGGCAAGCAGTAAGCTTGGCTCCCGCATCCGGCCCAGAATTCTTCCGACGAGTCCTTCGACATGACCGTACTCTTTGATGGCATCGCCTCCGGCATGCTGCTTTTTCTCATCAGCGTGGGCCTGTCGGTCACGCTGGGCCTGATGAACTTTGTCAATCTGGCCCACGGCTCCTTTGCCATGGTGGGCGGCTATGTGTGCGTCACCCTGCTCAACAAGGCAGGTGTGCCGTTCCTGGCGTCCCTGCCGCTGGCGGCGCTGGCCACCGCGCTGGTCGGTGTGGTGCTGGAGCGCACCCTGTACCGGCGCCTCTACACCGCCAACCATCTGGACCAGGTGCTGTTTTCCATCAGCCTGGTGTTCATGTCCATGTCGGCCATGCAGTATTTCTTTGGTGCCCAGCAGCAGCCGCTGAACCTGCCGGACTTCCTCAAGGGCCAGATCAACCTGCCCGGGCTGGACATGGGTGTCTACCGCCTGTTCCTGATCGCGGTGAGCCTGCTGCTGGCCTATGGCCTGCAGCGCATGGTGCGCGGCACGCGCTTTGGTGCGCAGTTGCGCGCCTCGGTGGACAACCCCCGCGCGGCGCGCGGCGTCGGCATCAATGTGGAGCGCGTCTTCACCTTGACCTTTGCGCTGGGTTCGGCACTGGCCGGCCTGGGCGGAGCCCTGGGTGTGGAGATGTTGGGGCTGGACCCCGGCTTTCCGGTCAAGTACATCGTCTACTTCCTGATCGTGGTGGCCGTGGGCGGCAGCGGCAGCATCGCCGGTTCGCTGGTGGCCTCCCTGATTCTGGGCGTGGTGGACGTGGCTGGCAAGTACTACGTTCCGCAGGTGGGCTCTTTTGTGATTTATGCCGTGATGGTGGTCATGCTGGTGTTCCGTCCGCAAGGCCTTTTTGGTCGTACGACCGCGCGTTAGGACAGGACCATGGCAAGCTCCTCCATTGATCTCACACCGCTGCAGCAGGCCGACCGCTGGCGACCGGCTGAACTGGCCTTTTGGCTGCTTCCATTTGTCGGCTATTTCCTCTTTCCCGACAACCTGGTGCTGCTGACACAGATCGCCATCACCGCGCTGTTCTGCCTCTCGCTGGACCTGATCCTCGGCTATGCCGGCATCGTGTCGCTGGGCCATGCCGCCTTCTTCGGCGTGGGCGCCTACACCGCCGGTCTTCTGGCCAGCCACGGATGGGGCGAGCCTCTGTCGGGCCTGGTTGTGTCAGCGCTGGTCAGTGCCCTGCTGGGCTTTGCGACCAGCCTGCTGGTGCTGCGCGGCGCCGATCTGACCCGCCTGATGGTGACCCTGGGCGTGGCCATGATGCTGTTCGAGCTGGCCAACAAACTGACCTTCATCACTGGTGGCGTGGATGGCCTGCAGGGCATTGAGATGAAGCCGTTGTTTGGAACCTTTGGTTTCGACATGTTTGGCAAAACCGCCTACTGGTATGCCATGGGCGTGCTGTTCTTACTGTTCTGGGCCGCGCGCAAGCTGGTGCACAGCCCGTTTGGCCTCTCCATCAAGGGCATTCGCCTGAACGCGGCGCGCATGCCGGCGCTGGGTGCTCCCATCAACGCGCGCCTGGCGGCCATCTACACCATCGGTGCGGCCTATGCCGGCGTGGCCGGTGCCCTGATGGCGCAAACCACCCAATTCGTAGCACTGGACGTGCTGGCCTTCAACCGCTCGGCCGAGCTGCTGCTGATCCTGGTGCTGGGCGGCTCGGGCAGCCTGTACGGCGCCATCCTGGGTACCGTCGTGTTCATGTCGGCCCACCATGTGCTCTCCGACATGAACCCGGAGTACTGGCAATTCTGGCTGGGCGCGTTGATGCTGGTCATCGTCCTGTTTGCCCGCGACGGCGTCATGGGCGGGGTGCGCGCTGCCGCGCGTCGCCTTGGGCTTCAAGGAGGTGTGCGATGAGCACGACCTACGCCCTGCAAACGCGCAACCTGGTGCGCAAGTTTGGTGGTTTTGTGGCCACCAACGATGTCAGTCTGAATGTCGAGTCTGGCGCGCGCCACGCGCTAATCGGCCCCAACGGCGCCGGCAAGACCACGCTGATCAACCTGCTGACCGGATTTTTGACGCCCACCAGCGGCCAGGTCATTCTCAAGGGGGATGACGTCACTTCCTTGGCCCAGCACCAGCGCGTCAAGCGCGGCCTGGCTCGCACCTTCCAGATCAACCGCTTGTTTGCCGACCTGACCGTGCTGGAGTCCGTGGTGCTGGCCGTCAACGAACGCCTGGGGCTGGGTGCACGTTTCTTCCGGCCTGTCGGTGCCCACCAGCAGGCCGTGCGCGAAGCCGCCGAACTGCTGGAGACCCTGCGTCTGGCCGATGTGGCGCACGAGCGCACCCGCAATCTGGCCTATGGCAAGCAGCGCCTGATCGAGATTGCACTGGCCCTGGCCGCCAAGCCGCAGGTGCTGCTGCTGGATGAGCCCGCCGCTGGCGTGCCCACGACCGAGAGCCGTGAACTGTTCGCCTCCATCGCCGCATTGCCGCGCGACGTGACCATCCTCCTGATCGAGCACGATATGGACCTTGTTTTCCGATTCGCGGACCAGATTTCCGTGCTGGTTAGCGGCGCTCTGCTCACCCAGGGAACGCCCGACCAGATTGCCCACGACCCCAAGGTCAAAGAGGTTTACCTCGGGGAGGCCGTCAATGGCTGAGTTGCTGCATGTGGAGAAACTCTGGGCCGGCTACGGCGAGGCCGTGGTGCTTGAGGATGTGTCCTTCACGCTGAACGAGGGAGACAGCCTTTCGCTACTTGGGCGCAATGGCATGGGCAAGACCACGCTGCTGTCCACGCTGATGGGTGCGGCCAACTACCGATCCGGCATCATGCGCTTTTGCGGGCAGGACCTGTCCAAGGTCGCGCCCCACGCCCGTGCCCATCGGGGCTTGGGCTGGGTGCCACAGGAGCGCGATATCTTTGCCTCCCTCTCGGTGGAAGAGAACCTGACCGTGGTCGCCACCAAGGGCCCGTGGGACCTGGCCAAGGTGTACGCCATGTTCCCGCGCCTGCAGGAGCGCCGGCTGAACCTGGGCAACCAGCTCTCCGGTGGCGAGCAGCAGATGCTGGCCCTGGGCCGCGCCCTGATGCTCAACCCGAAGTTGTTGCTCTTGGACGAGCCATTGGAAGGCCTGGCGCCGCTGATCGTGCAGGAGCTCCTGAGCATCATCCAGCAGCTCACCGAGGAAAGCGGCATGGCCGTCATCCTGGTCGAACAGCACGCGCGCCAGATCCTGCCGCTGACGCGCCAGGCCCTGGTGCTGGAACGCGGCAAGGGCGTTTACCAAGGCCCCAGCCAGCCCCTGCTGGACGACAGCGCCCTGCTCGACAGTTGGCTGGGCGTTTCCAGCCACTGAGCTACGCACCACACGAGAACCACCATGCGAGCCATCGACATCATCCACGCTGAACACCGGGCTCTGGGCGCCGTGTTGCAGGCCTTCGATTTCGTGCTGGACGGTATCCGCGCCGGTACCATGCAGCCCGATTACGGCTTGCTGGACGCGCTGATCGAGTACATCACCGAAGTGCCCGATCGCCTGCACCACCCCAAGGAAGACGATGTGCTGTTCGTCAAGATTTTGGAAGTGCTGCCCGAACTGCAGCCCTTGATCGACAAGCTGCAACACGAGCACGTCATGGGTGCGCGCAGCACGCAGGCCTTGCGCGAGGCGCTCAAAGTGTACCAATCCAAAGGTAGCGCCGGCTTTGCCGAGTTTGATGCCGCCGCGAAGCGCTACATCGACTCCTCGCGCAAGCACCTGGTCACCGAGGAAACCGAGTTGCTGCCCGTGGCGCGACAAAAGCTGGCACCGCAGGACTGGGCCGGCATCGACGCCGCCTTTGAGGCGAACAAGGACCCATGGTCCGGCCCCACCGGCGAATTCCGCTCGCTGTTTTCACGCATCGTTGCCATGGTGCCGGCACCCTACGGAGTGGGACCGGCCTGAGGTCGCTTTCCACTCGCAGTTCCCACGCAAACGGGGCAGTCAACGACTGCCCCGTTTGCTTTGATACATCCAAAGTTGCAGTGAACTTCGGTTCACACCACCGATACATCAAAACCTAGGGAAAACACCGACAAGAATGTGTCTTCATGCCATTGAACTAGTTATGTTTTATAACCATAATTCACGCAAACCGAGGGCACACCAACATGACAAAAAAACACATCCATTTCGAACTTCGCGGCGAGCAGCAGGACGTGGCACTGATCCGCCTGACCCGCGGCGCCAAGCGCAATGCGCTCAATGACGGACTAATCCTCGCGCTGCGCGATCTGTTCGAAAAAATGCCGACCGGCGTGCGTGCGGCGGTGATTGATGGCGAGGGTGATCACTTCTGCGCCGGCCTCGATCTGAGTGAGCTGCAGGAGCGCGATGCCGGCCAGGGCGTGTTCCATTCCCGCATGTGGCATGCCGCGCTGGAGTGTGTGCAGTACGGCCCGGTTCCGGTCATTGCCGCACTGCATGGTGCGGTGGTCGGTGGTGGCCTGGAGCTGGCCAGCGCCTGCCACATCCGTGTGGCCGACGACACCACGTTTTATGCGCTACCAGAGGGCACGCGCGGCATCTTTGTCGGCGGCGGTGGCGCCGTGCGCATTCCGCGCCTGATTGGCGTGGCGCGCATGACCGACATGATGCTGACCGGTCGCGTCTACAACGCTGTCGATGGCGAGCGCATAGGCCTGGCGCAATACCTGGTGCCTCAGGGGACCGCGTTGGACAAGGCACTCGAACTGGCGACTCGCATCGCCACCAATGCACCCATGACCAACTACGCGCTGACCCATGTGCTGCCGCGCATTGCCGACCAGCCGGCCGACCAGGGCTTCATGACCGAGGCCATGATGGCCGCGATTGCCCAGGCAGCGCCGGAGGCCAAGGAGCGGGTGCGCGCCTTCCTGGAAGGGCGCGCTGCCAAGGTGCAAAAGGCCTGAGACAAGCGCCAGCACCCAACAAAAAACATCGACCCGAAGAGACCAGCATGAGCAACCCCCAATACCGTCCCCTGACCTTTGGCGTGGTTCGCGTCACGGTGCGCGACGGCGCACCCGGCGTGCACTACCTGCGCGCCGAGCAGCCACTGCAAGCACACGCACAGCGCATGACAGACCGCCTGCAGCACTGGGCGCAGACCGCGCCCGATCGCAGCTTTCTGGCGCGCCGTGAAAAACGCGCCGATGGCAGCTCGGGCGACTGGCGGCATGTCAGTTACGGCCAAGCCTGGGAACGTGCCCGCCACATTGCCCAAAGCCTGATCGACAAGGGCCTGAGCGCCGAGCGGCCCGTGCTGATCTTGTCCGAGAACGATCTGGAACACGCGCAACTGGCCATGGGCTGCCTGATGGCCGGGGTGCCGTTTGTGCCGACCTCGCCGGCCTATTCGCTGATCAGCCAGGACTTTGATAAGCTGCGCCACGTCATCAAGACCGTGACACCCGGCCTGGTGTTTGCCGCCGATGCCGCCCGCTATGGCCGCGCCATTGCCGCTACCATTGCCAATGACATCCCCGTGGTGCTGACCCGCGGCCAGCTGGAGGGTCGCAGTACGCTGACTTTTGACGATCTGCTGGCCACTCCGGTGACCGGTCAGGTGGACGCCGCCATGGCCGCTACCGGCCCCGAGACTATCACCAAGTTCCTGTTCACCAGCGGCTCCACCAAGCTGCCCAAGGCCGTCATCAACACCCAGCGCATGTGGTGCGCCAACCAGCAGCAGATGGCGCAGAGCATGCCGATCATCACCCGGGAGCCCCTGGTGCTGGTGGACTGGCTGCCCTGGAACCACACCTTCGGCGGCAACCACAACTTCGGCATGGTGCTGTACAACGGCGGCACGCTCTACATCGACGATGGCAAGCCGACTCCGGCCCTGATTGGCGAGACACTGCGCAACCTGCGCGAGGTCGCCCCCACCGTCTACTTCAACGTGCCCACCGGTTTTGAGGCGATTGCCAACGCGATGAAGACCGACGCGCAATTGCGCAAGACCCTGCTGTCGCGGGTGCAGATGTTCTTCTACGCCGGCGCGGCGCTGTCGCAGCCGGTCTGGGACAGCCTGTTCGAAAGCGCCGAGGCCGAGGTGGGCGAGCGCATCGTCATGACCACCGGCATGGGCATGACGGAATCCGGTCCCTTTGGCTTGTTTGTCACCAACCCCGACGTCCGCGCAGGGGACCTGGGTGTGCCCACACCCGGCATGGACGTCAAGCTGGTCAACATGGGTGACAAGGTCGAACTGCGCTACCGCGGCCCCAACATCACGCCCGGCTACTGGCGAGCCCCTGCCGAAACGGCGGAGCACTTCGACGAGGAAGGCTTCTTCTGCTCGGGTGATGCGGTGAAGTGGATTGACGAGACCGATGTGCACCAGGGCCTCAAGTTCGATGGCCGCATTGCCGAGGACTTCAAGCTTGCCACCGGCACCTTTGTCAGCGTGGGGCCGTTGCGCGGCAAGATCATTGCGGCCGGTGCGCCCTATATCCAGGACGTGGTGTTGACCGGGCTCAATCTGAAGGAAGTGGGTGCCATGGTGTTTCCCACTCCGGCCGTCAAAGCGCTGAGCGGTCTGCCTCATGACGCGGCCATGGCCGACGTCCTGACCAGCGCGCCTGTCATTGCCCGGTTCCAGACCATCATCGATGACCTGGCCAAAGCCGCCACCGGCAGTGCCAACCGCATTGCTCGCATGTGCCTGCTGGCCGAGCCGCCCACCATCGACCGGGGCGAGGTCACCGACAAGGGTTCGATCAACCAGCGCGCCGTGCTGACCCACCGCGTCGAGACCGTGCAGGCCCTGCACGACGACGCGCTGCACACCATTCTCAAACCCACAACCACCACTGCCTGAACAGGAACACCAACATGGCTGCCAAAGGATTTTTCAACGCTTTCAACGATGTGTGGATGCTCGACGGCGTGCGCACCCCCATGGTGGACTACTGCGGCGCACTGGGCCACATCTCGCCCACTGACCTGGGCATCAAGGCCGCACGTGAAGCCTTGAAGCGTGCCGGTGTGCCCGGCGCCGACATCGGCAGCGTCATCACCGGCAACATGGCACCTGGCGACTTCGAGCAGTTCATGCTGCCGCGCCACATCGGCCTGTATGCCGGCGTGCCGCAGGAAGTGCCGGCGCTGATGACCCAGCGCATCTGCGGCACCGGCTTCGAACTGTTCCGCCAGGCCGGCGAACAAATCGAGAGTGGCTGCACTGACGTCGCCCTGGTCGTGGGCACCGAGAGCATGACGCGCAACCCCATCTGCGCCTTTGAACACCGCACCGGTTTCAAGCTGGGTGCGCCGGTTGGCTTCAAGGACTTCATGTGGGAGGCCTTGAACGACTCGGCCCCCGGCATCAACATGATCCAGACCGCCGAGAACCTGGCGAAGAAGTACAGCATTACCCGCGAGGAAGTGGACCAGTTTGCCTCCAGCTCCTTTGCCAAGGCGGTGGCCGCGCAGCAGGCCGGCTTTCACGCTGGTGAGATCGTGCCGGTGGTGAGCGAGACGTTTGAATTGGCCGGCTACGCCACCCGCGGTATCAAGCTGCAGGGCAAGGTGACCGAGGTGGCGCAGGACACGCATGCCCGCATCTCGCCGGTGGAGGTGCTGGCCAAGCTGCGCGCCGTGCACGCCGGTGGTGTGCAGACCGGCGGCAACAGCGCGGCCCTGGTCGATGCCGCCGCCGCCGCCGTGGTGTCATCCGGTGCCTACGCCAAGGCCCACGGCAAGAAGCCGCTGGCCCGCGTGGTGGCTGCCGCCGTGGTGGGCGTGCCGCCCGAGATCATGGGCATTGGCCCGGCACCGGCCATCCGTCTGGTGCTGGAGCGCGCCGGACTGACGCTGGGCCAGGTCGGACGCTTCGAGATCAACGAAGCCCAGGGCGCGCAGACGCTGGCCGTGGGCCGCGAGCTGGGCCTGGATCTGTCCAAGTTGAATGTGAATGGCGGCGCCATTGCGCTGGGTCACCCGCTGGCCTGCACTGGCGTGCGGCTGACGCTGACCCTTGCGCGTGAGATGCAGCGCAGCGGTGTGCGCTATGGCGTCTCCAGCGCCTGCATCGGTGGCGGCCAGGGCATTGCCCTGCTGCTGGAAAACCCCGATGGTCAGGTTTGAGGCAGCGACTATAAGAGAAACAAGCCTCTAGCCCTCGTGAAATGGGCGTAGACAGCTACCAATTTGATAGCGATTATTGACAGCGAAGGATAGACACCATGCAGATTCAAGGACAAGCAGCACTGGTCACCGGCGGTGGCTCCGGCCTGGGTGAGGGCGCCGCACGCGAACTGGCCCGCCTGGGCGCCAAGGTCGCGGTGCTGGACGTGAACCTGACCAACGCCGAGCGCGTGGCCGCCGACATCAATGCGGCGCACGGCGCCGGTACCGCGCTGGCCTGTGCCTGCGACATCACCAACGCCGACAGCCTTCAGGGGGCAATAGCCACTGCCGCTGCCGCCCACGGTCCGGCACGCATGCTGATGCACATCGCCGGCATTGGTGCGGCCAAGCGCGTGGTCGGCAAGGACGGCAACGCCGCCCCGCTGGAGGACTTCGCCCGCGTCATCAACGTCAACCTGATTGGCACCTACAACGCAGCCCGCCTGTTTGCCGCCGCCTGCGCCAAGCTGGAGCCGATGGAGGATGGCGAGCGTGGAGTGATGGTGTTCACCGCCTCGGTCGCCGCCTTTGACGGCCAGGTCGGCCAGCAGGCCTACAGTGCGTCCAAGGCCGGTGTGGCCGGCATGACGCTGCCCATGGCACGCGACCTGGCGCAGTACGGCATCCGCGTCTGCACCATTGCACCGGGCCTGTTTGCCACCCCGCTGATGAAGACGCTGCCCGAACCGGTGCAGGCGTCCCTGGCTGCCAGCATCCCGTTCCCGCAGCGCCTGGGCAAGCCCGAGGAGTTTGCGCAACTGGCCGCCCACATCGTCACCAACGGCCACCTCAATGGCGAGGTGATTCGCCTGGACGGCGCCCTGCGCATGGCGCCCCGCTAAGAGACCCCGAGAGACACCATGAGCAAGACCGTTGTGTTTGAAGTGGAAGTGATGTTTGGCGACTGCGACCCCGCCGGCATCGTGTTCTTCCCCAATTTTTCCAAGTGGATGGACGCATCAAGCCTGAACTTCTTCCGCCAGTGCGGTGTGCCGCCGTGGCGTGAACTGGTCAAGACCACCGGCATCATCGGCAACCCGCTGCTGGAGATCCACACCACCTTCAAGCGCCCGGCCACCTATGGCGAGCGCATTCAGGTGCACACCAGTGTGGAGGAGTGGCGCGAGAAGACCTATGTGCACCGCCACGTGGTCAAGCGCGGTGATGACCTGCTGTGTGAAGGCACCGAGATCCGCGCCTTCTGCGTGCGCGTGCCCGGCGAGGAGTACCGCATCAAGGCCATTCCCGTTCCCGACGACATCAAGGCGCTGTGCTCCTGAGCCGCGCCGCCCGCAGATTTTTGTTCCCCGTTCCCGTTCCAACTACTAAACCAAGGAGACATCGCATGAAGTTCGTCAAATCCCTGATTGCAGCAGCCGCCACGCTGGCCGCTGCCGGCGGCGCACTGGCCGACATCACCATCGGCGTGAGCCTGCCGCTGACCGGCCCGGCCTCCGGCCTTGGCATTCCGGTGAACAACCAGATCAAGCTCTGGCCCACCACGATTGCCGGCGAGAAGCTCAAGGTCATCGTGTTGGATGACGCCACCGACCCCACCAACGGCGTCAAGAACGCCAAGCGCTTCGTGACCGAAGACAAGGCCGACGTCATCATCGGTTCCGTCGCCACCCCTGTGGCCATTCCGATGGCGGCGGTAGCAGCCGAGGCCGAGACCGTGCAACTGGCCCTGTCGCCCATCGGACTGCCACCCGGCAAGGATGGCTGGACCTTCCGCATGGCCCAATCCAACCCGGTGATGGCCCACGCCATGATTGGCCTGATGAAGAAGCAGGGCATCAAGACGGTGGGCTTCCTGGGCTACACCGATGCCTATGGCGAGAGCTGGTTGAAGGACTTCACCGCCGAGGCCGACAAGAACGGTATCAAGGTCATTGCGACCGAGCGCTTTGCCCGCTCCGACACCAGCGTCACCGCCCAGGCCCTGAAACTGGTTGCCGCCAATCCGGACGCGATGCTGGTCGTGGCATCGGGCAGCGGTGCCGCCATGCCCCACATGGCCATTGTCGAACGTGGTTACAAGGGCAAGATCTACCAGACGCATGCCGCTGCGTCGCGTGACCTGATGCGCGTGGGTGGCAAGGCCGTCGAAGGCGCCTATGTGGTGTCCGGCCCGGCCGTGATTGCCGAGCAGTTGCCCGACAGCCATCCGTCCAAGGCGGCCGCCATCCAGTTTGTGCAGCAGTACGAAAAGGCCTACGGCGCCGGCTCGCGCAACCAGTTCGCCGGCCATGGCTATGACACCTTCACCGTGCTGGAAAAGGCCGTGCCATTGGCGCTCAAGAGCGGCAAGCCCGGCACCAAGGAATTCCGTGCCGGCCTGCGTAACGCGCTGGAGACCATGGGCCGCACCGTCGTGGCCCACGGCGTGCTGAACTGGACCAAGGACGACCACTGGGGTTACACGCTGGAAACGGGTGTGATGCTGAAGGTCGTCAACGGCGACTGGAAAGTCGAGTAACCCGCGTAGACCGCAAAGGAACACCATGGACTTGTCCATCGTCAGCATCCTGATGCTCGACGGCATCACCAACGGTGCCGTGTACGCCCTGCTCGGACTGGCCACGGTCCTGGTGTTCAGCGTCACCCGGGTCATCTTCATCCCCCAGGGGGAGTTTGTCGCCTATGGCGCGCTCACCCTGGCCATTTTTCGCACCGGCCAGGTGCCCGGCACCGTCTGGCTGCTGCTGATCATGGCGGTGCTGGCCGCCGCCATGGATGTGCGCCTGAGTTGGCTGCACACGCACCAGGCCAGGCGTGCCCTCAAGGCGGGCCTGACCACGCTGGCCATTCCGGTGGTGGTGTCCGGCCTGGCGATCTGGGCCGCGCCGCATGATTTGCCGCTGCTGGTGCAGGCACTGCTCACGGTGGCTGTCGTCACCGCGTTTGGTCCCTTGGTCTACCGCCTGGCCTACCAGTCGCTGGCCGATGCCAGCAACCTGGTGCTGCTGATCGTGTCGGTCGGCGTGCACTTTGCGATGACGGGCCTGGGCCTGCTGTTCTTTGGTGCCGAGGGCTTTCGCAACCCGTCGTTCTGGGATGCCAGCATGGCCCTGGGGCCACTCAACATCAGCGGGCAGGCCATGATCATCTTCGGTGTCTCGCTGGCACTGATCGTGTTGCTGTGGCAATTCTTCAGCCGCACGTTGTATGGCAAGGCCCTGCAGGCCACGGCGGTCAATCGCCTGGGTGCGCGGCTGATGGGCATCTCCACCCACGGCGCGGGCCAGACCACGTTTGCCATGGCGGCACTCATCGGCGCGCTGTCGGGCCTGCTGATCGGCCCCACCACCACGGTGTTTTACGACTCCGGTTTTCTGATCGGCCTCAAGGGTTTTGTGGCCGCTGTCATGGGCGGGCTGCAAAGCTACCCGCTGGCGGCCGTCGGCGCCCTGTTTGTCGGTTTGGTCGAGTCCTTTGGTTCGTTTTGGGCCAGTGCTTTCAAAGAGGTGATTGTGTTTACCCTGGTCCTGCCTATTTTGCTGTGGCGCTCGGTGGCTGGCGGCCACTCGGAGGAGCATTGACATGACCTTGCCTCCGTCTTTCCAACGCTGGGTGCATTCTGCCAAAGCCCAGCGCATCACGCTGGTGGCCTGCATGCTGTTGTATGCGGTGTCGCCGGTGCCCGAATTCTGGATCACCCAGCTTAACTACATTGCGATGTACAGCCTGGTGATCCTGGGCCTGGTGCTGCTCACCGGCATTGGCGGGCTCACGTCCTTCGGCCAGGCTGCCTTCGTCGGTATTGGCGCCTATACCAGTGCCTATCTGAGCGTGAACATGGGCTGGTCGCCGTGGCTCACCGTGTTTGCCGGCCTGTTCATCACGGCGGTCAGCGCGCTGGTGGTCGGCTGGATCACGCTGCGCATGTCCGGCCACTACCTGCCGCTGGCAACCATCGCCTGGGGCCTGTCGCTGTATTACCTGATGGGCAATGTCGACGGCCTGGGCAAGTACGACGGCATTCTGGATATTCCGCCCATCATGCTGTTCGGCTGGGACATCAGCCAGGGTCGCAGCTTCTTTGTGCTGGCCTGGGGCATGGTGCTGTTTGGCGCCTTTGCACTGCTCAATTTGCTGGACTCACGCACCGGCCGCGCCATCCGCGCCATGCGTTCCAGCACGCTGATGGCCGAGGCCATGGGCGTGGACACGCTGCGCCACAAGGTGGGCATCTTCCTGATTGCGGCCATGTTCGCCAGCATCTCGGGTTGGCTGTTTGCGCACTTCCAGCACACGGTCAATCCGTCGCCGTTCAGTCTGAAGTTCGGCATTGAGTACCTGTTCATGACGGTGCTGGGTGGTGCCGGCTATGTGTGGGGTGCCATCAGCGGTGCGGTGATGACCAAGCTGCTGGAAGATGAATTGCAGGTGTTGCTGCCCAAGCTGCTGGGCACCAGTGGCAGCTATGAGGTGATCGTGTTCGGCATCGTGCTGGTGCTGGTGCTGAAATACCTGCCGGATGGTGTGTGGTCGCTGGTCGGGCGCTTTCTGCCCAAGCCACAGCGCGTGGACGACTGGCACAACGCTGCCCCTTTGCCCGAGCGCGCCAAGCCGGCGCTGGGCGACACGGTGCTGGACGTCAAGGCCATCCGCAAGGAGTTTGGCGGTCTGACGGCGGTGAACGACATCACGTTCTCGATCAAGGCCGGACAGATCGTCGGACTGATCGGCCCCAACGGCGCCGGCAAGTCCACCACCTTCAACCTGATCACCGGCGTGCTGGGTCTGACTCGGGGCGAGGTGCTGTTCTGCGGTGAAAAGGTCAGCGGCCTGCCGTCGCGCGAGATTGCCCGGCGGGGCGTGAGCCGCACCTTCCAGCACGTCAAGATGATCCCCGAACTGACCGTGCTGGAGAACGTGGCCCTGGGCGCGCAACTGCGCGGCCACAAGGATGCGCTGTCATCTATGCTGCGCCTGGACCGTGCGGAAGAACAAAGCCTGATGCGCGAGGCCGCGCGCCAGCTGGAACGCATCGGCATGGGCCACGCCATGCACGAGCAGGCCGGCAACCTGGCCATGGGTCCGCAGCGTCTGCTGGAGATCGCACGTGCCCTGTGCAGCGACCCGGCCCTCTTGCTGCTGGACGAGCCCGCCGCCGGCCTGCGCCACAAGGAAAAGCAGGCCCTGGCCGCCGTGCTGCGCCAGCTGCGCAGTGAGGGCATGAGCATTCTGCTGGTGGAGCACGACATGGACCTAGTGATGGACGTGACCGACCACATCGTGGTGATGGAGTTCGGCACCAAGCTGATGGACGGCACACCGCAGGAAGTGCAGGACAGCCCCAAGGTACGTGCCGCCTACCTGGGTGTGGAACACTGATTCGAAAGACCGACCATGAGTCAACAACCCCTTCTCGTTGTCAAGGGCCTGCGCGCCGGCTATGGCCGTGCCGAAGTGCTGCACGGTATTGACCTGCAGGCACCGCAGGGCAGCGTCATCACCGTCATCGGCCCCAATGGTGCCGGCAAGTCCACGCTGCTCAATGCGCTGATGGGTGTGCTGCCGTCGCAGGGCAGCATCGAATTCAACGGCCAGCCCATCAGCGCACTGTCGCTGGAGGAGCGGGTCATGCTCGGCATTGCCCTGGTGCCCGAAAAGCGCGAGCTGTTTGGCAGCATGCCGGTGCAGGACAACCTGATCCTGGGTGCCTTTCGCCAGGTGCGCCTGGGCAACAAGGCCTGGCGCGACCAGCTCGACGTGGTGTACCAGCTCTTCCCCCGCTTGGCGGAGCGCAGCCACCAGGCGGCCGGCACCTTGTCCGGTGGCGAGCGCCAGATGCTGGCCGTGGGCCGCGCGCTGATGTCGCGCCCCACGCTCCTGATGCTGGATGAACCGAGCCTGGGCCTGGCACCGCTGGTGGTGCGCGAGATCTTCCGCACCATCGACGCCCTGCGCAGCACCGGCGTGACCACGCTGTTGGTGGAGCAGAACGCCCGCGCCGCGCTGGAAACCGCGGACTATGGTTATGTGCTGGAGATGGGAGACATGTCCGTGCAAGGACCGGCGCGTGAACTGGCCACCGATCCACGCGTCATCGAGACCTATCTGGGAGCGGCGCGCAAGCCGGTTGCCGCATGAAGCACTACCAGCCACGCACGGCCGACATGGCCTTCGTCTTCACGCAGGTGCTGAACGCACCGGCGCAGTTGGGCGCGCTCGCGCCCTTTGCCGAGGTCGATGCCGACCTGATGCAGCAGGTGCTGGACGAATCCGGCAAGTTTGTCGGCGAGGTGGTGGCCCCGCTGAACCGCGGGGGCGATGAGGTGGGCGCGCAGTGGGCGGACGGCCGCGTTACCATGCCGCCGGGCTTTCGCGATGCCTACCAGTCGTTCTGGCAAAGCGGCTGGCCGGCGCTGGCCTGTGCCACCGAAGACGGTGGCCAGGGCCTGCCAGCCGTGCTGGAAGCCACGCTGTATGAAATGTTGAGCGCCGCGAACCACGGCTGGACCATGGCGCCGGGGTTGCTGCACGGCGCCTACGAATGCCTCAAGCACCACGGCAGCGCGGAGCTGAAGGCGCGCTACCTGGAAAAACTGGCCACCGGCGAATGGCTGGCCACGATGTGCCTGACCGAGCCCCACGCCGGCAGCGACCTGGGGCTAGTGCGGACGAAGGCCACACCGCAACCCGATGGCAGCTACCAGCTCAACGGCACCAAGATCTTCATCTCCGGCGGCGAGCATGACCTGACCGACAACATCGTGCATCTGGTGCTGGCGCGTCTGCCCGATGCACCGCCCGGACCCAAGGGCCTGTCGCTGTTCCTGGTGCCGAAGTTGTATGACGATGGCAGTCGCAGTGATGTCCACTGTGAGCGCATCGAGGAAAAGATGGGCCTGCACGGCAGCCCCACCTGCGTGATGCGCTTTGACGATGCCACCGGCTGGCTGGTCGGCGAGCCGGGCAAGGGCCTGGGCGCCATGTTTGTAATGATGAACGCCGCCCGCTTGCATGTGGCCCTGCAGGGCATTGGCCTGCTGGACGCCGCCTGGCAAAAGGCGGATGCCTACGCGCAGGAGCGCCGGCAGATGCGCGCGCCGGGCCGAAGCAAGTCCAGCGCCGAAGCGGACCCCATTTCCGAGCACCCGGCCATGCGTCGTATCCTGGACACCCAGCGCGCCTGGATCGATGGCGGCCGCGTGCTGGCCTACACCACGGCGGTGGAGCTGGACGTGCTCAAGCACCACGCCGATCCACAGCGGCGCGAGGCCGCGCAGCGCTGGTGCGCGTTGGTGACACCGGTCATCAAGGCCGCTTTTACGCACCAGGCCTTTTATGGCGGCAGCGAATGCCTGCAGGTGTTCGGCGGCCACGGCTATGTGCGCGAGTGGGGCATTGAGCAGCACGTGCGCGATGCCCGGGTGGCCATGATTTACGAAGGTACCAACGAAATCCAGGCCATCGACCTGCTGGTGCGCAAGGTACTGGCCGATGGCGGCGCCAGTCTGGCGGTGTTGCTCACATCACTGGCAGCGGAGGTGCCAGCGGACACTGGTGTGGCCCAGCGCTTTGCACAGTTGAATGCTGTCACCGCACAACTGGCAGAGGCCGCCGGCCGCGATGCCGCGTTGCCGTACTGGGTGGCCGATGACTACCTGCGCGCCGTGACTGTCGCGCTGATGGGCTGGGCCGGTGCGCGCGTCCGGGCTGCGCTGACGCCCGACACGCCCGACCTGCAGGCGCGCTGGCAACAGCCACTGGCAGCTTTGGCGCACTGGATACTGCCGGAATTCGACATGCGTTTGGCCATCATCAAGGCGCGGCTCTAGGGAATTGCGTATGCTTCGCCCTTTTTTGAGCTGAATCCATGGCCGCCAAAGACGAGACGCCCTATGTTGAAACCGTAGACACCAGCTACCTGGAAACGCTGGTGGGCTACAACGCCCGGCGGGCGGCCCTGTTCGTCATCGGCAACTTCATGGAGCGCATGGCGGTGTTTGACCTGCGCACGGTGGACTTCTCGGTGCTGTCCCTCATCCACCACAATGCCGGCATCACCTCGCGCCAGTTGTGCAGCCACCTGAACATCCTAGCCCCGAACATGGTGGTGATGCTGAACGGCCTGGAGCGCAAGAAGCTGGTGGAACGCAGGCCGCATCCGCTGGATGGCCGGGCCACCGGCCTGCACCTCACACCCAAGGGCAAGACACTGATGGAGCAGGCCGAAGCTGCGGCCTACCAGCTGGAGATGGACTCCACCAGCCGCCTGACCGCGACCGAACGCAATACACTGGTGCGTCTCTTGAAGAAGATCTACAAGTAGCACCCCTTTCGCCGGCCTGCGAAATTGATGTTGTCAAACCCCGTGCCTCCGTGAGGCCCTCCAATTGGGCTTTGCATAAACTGTTCGTAAAGATACGTAAAAAAGCAGGGTTTTACCCCTGTATTTTTCGCTAAAGAATTTGTGATGCCGATAAGAATTCCAGAACTGTCCACTCCACAGGAATTCCATCATGAGCCTTAGCATCACTAGTTCTTCCAACTACATTCCACCGTCATCGCTCGTTCAGCCCAACCAAACTTCACAAGTTGCCAACGGTTCTGACCCGGATGGCGACGGTGACGGCGGGCGCGTTCACAAAGGGCATGGTGGTGGGCATATGCAGCAAGCGCTTACGCAAGCGTTGCAAAGCCTCGGGCTCTCGGTTCCTCAGCCGACCTCGACACAACCATCATCAACAAGTTCTTCATCGACAGATAGCGATGGTGATTCGGATGGCTCGACTTCGGGCGTCGGCAATGTGAAACATGACATGCGTCAGTTCATGCAGACGTTGTTTCAGGCCGTGAAGGGCGAATCCACCGCGGGGACATCCTCGACTACGGGCACCTCTACCAGTCAACCTTCCAGCTTTGCTACTGGGCTGAGTGCCCTGATTTCCCAGGTGGGCAATGGCAGCGCACCAAGCAACTTGCAGGATGCGTTTAGTCAACTGGCCTCTGATTTGCAACCAGCCAGTGGTTCAACTACCGGCGCAACTAACACGTCGACCTCCGGGGCTGGCAGCACCAATGTGTCGTTGCAAGCGCTGTTGACCCAACTGCAACAAAACGTTGGCTACGGCGCGTCCAGCCTGGCGTCCACTGGAAACTTTCTCAATCAGACCGCATGATGGTCCGTTGGTAGCCTGGGTTCTGAACAGTTTGCGGTCGTTCGCTTGCTGACGGGACGGCGGGCCAGTTCGCGGTCAGACATGGGCCCAAAGCTGGCATACCGGCCCGGATTCTGCGGGATGGCTGCGTCCCACAAGTGAACCAGGTCGCAGGCCACCGTGCGCGCCAGACGGCGTGTTTTCATCTGGGTCTTGAGGCCCATGTAGGCATCGGTTGCGACAATGGCAAACCGACGGGCAGGCATGGTGTGCATTCAATGTTCAGGCGTGCCAGCAGTGTGCGCATGCACACAAACATTTACCGGTGCTTTACACCACACACGCACGACACGGTGAGCCGCGGACATAATTCTTATAACAGCCCATGAAAGCCTGCGTGATCCAAACGGGGATTCGCTGCGGAACATGACGCATGCAGACCTTTGAAACGGGGGAACGGATGACTACGAGATCGCGCACGACCTGGCTCACCGCGCAATGGCCAATCCGTTGGGCACTGGTGTGCCTGGGGGGCTTGGTGCTGCAGGGCAAGGCCATGGCAACCCTTGGCGAGGCATGGCCGAACAGTGCTGCAGTACCCACGTCGCAGTCGGCAGCGCAGAAGCAGACACTCCCTACGCGGGACGTCCAAATGGGGCTCTATTCCATGCACGAGTCCAAAATGGAAAATGGAACGACGGTCAGAGAGTTCGTCAATGCAGATGGTCGCGTATTTGCCGTTACATGGCAAGGCCCCGTTTTGCCGGATTTCCAAGCATTGCTGGGGAGCCATTTCGCTGCGTTGGATGCGCGGGCGCGCCAGGCCAGAAGGCCCGGCATCTCGGCTTCACCGCTGGGTATCGACAACGGCGACGTGGTGCTGCGAACGAGTGGACGCATGCGCCACTTTGTGGGGCACGCGTATGTGCCCAGCTTGGTTCCCGCCGGTGTGAACATTCCTGAAATCATCCAGTAATACCATGCGAGCCATCATTTGTGCACTGCTTTTGAGTACCCTGCTGAGTGCTTGCGGCGGCGGTTCTGGTGGGTCAACGCCGACCCCTCCTTCAACGGCACCGGTCGCCACTGCGCCCACCAATGTTGTCCCCATCGTGGTGGACAATGGTCCCGCTGGCAATGCGGTCAATGTTCCCTACGTCACGGTCACCGTGTGCCAGCCTGGAAGCAGCACCCAGTGCCAGACCATCGATCACATTCTGCTGGATACGGGCTCAACCGGTTTGCGTGTGCTGGCGTCCGTACTGTCCCCCGCGCTCAACCTCTCGGTTTCTGCCGCGTCGAACGGATTCCCGCTCCTGAATTGCCTGCAGTTTCTGGATACCAGTTTCACCTGGGGGCCTGTGGTGGGCGCAGATGTCGCATTGGGGGCCAGCAGAGCATCCAATGTGCCGATTCAGGTCATAGCAGATCCCAAATTCAATGCGCTGGCCTCCAATTGCGCCACCGGGCCGGCCAATAACTCAGCCAGCGTGCTTGGGGCCAACGGAGTGTTGGGTGTTGGCCTGTTCAAGCAGGATTGTGGCCCTGGTTGTGCCAGTGTCGCCAACAATGGTGTTTATTACGCATGCACCAGTGCCGCGTGTACAAGGGTGATTGGCACAACGGTCCCAGTCGCCCGCCAGGTTCAAAACCCTATTTCGCTGCTGACCCAGGACAACAACGGACTCGTCGTGGACCTTGCGGCGGTGCCCGGTTCGGGCGCGGCCACGGTCTCCGGCACGATGTACCTGGGTATCGCAACCCAGTCCAACAACCAGGTTGGCTCAGCCAGCGTCCTGACGACGGATGTCAACGGGTACATCACGACGTCGTTTGCGGGGACGAGCCTGATCACGAGCTTCATCGACACCGGCTCCAACGGCCTGTACTTTGATTCGGCCACCGTTGCGCAGTGCAGCAACCCCAACGCAGGGTACTACTGTCCGACCAATCCAATGATGCTGACCGCAATGAACAGGGGTGCCAATGGTGTCCAGACGACGGTGTCGTTTTCCATCGGCAATGCCGCGCAGCTGTTTTCGGCAGCCAATAATGCCGCACTGCCAACGCTTTCAGGCCCAGTGAACGATGCACAAACCTTCGACTGGGGTCTGCCGTTCTTTTTCGGAAGGCGCGTGTATATTGGCATGGAAGGTCAGACGTCCGCTGTGGGTGTGGGGCCGTATTTCGCCTTTTGATGGTTGACTGATGCTGCAATACCTCACCGTTCCAGTAACCCCTTTTCAACAAAACTGCTCCCTGGTTTGGTGCGACCAGACGCGCGATGCCGCCGTTATCGACCCCGGCGGTGATCTGGAGCGCATACTGGCCGAGGTGCAGCGCCTGGGTCTGAAGCTGACACAGATTTTTCTGACCCATGCCCACATCGACCACGCAGGCGCCGCCGGCGAACTGGCGCAGCGCCTGCAACTGCCCATCATCGGCCCGCACACGGGCGACCAGTTCTGGATTGACGGCCTGCCACAGCAGAGCCAGAGGTTTGGCTTCCCACCGGCGCAGGCCTTCAAGCCGACGCGCTGGCTGCAGGATGGTGACACGGTGCGTGTGGGGCAAAGTGAACTGACTGTGCGCCATTGCCCTGGCCACACGCCGGGCCATGTGGTGTTCCATTCGGCCGAAGCGAAGCGAGCCTTTGTGGGTGATGTACTGTTTGCCGGCTCCATTGGCCGTACCGACTTCCCGCAGGGCGACCACGACACGCTGATTGCCAGCATCACCCAGCGCCTGTGGCCCATGGGCAATGACACGGTGTTCATCCCCGGCCACGGCCCGGAGAGCACGTTCGGGCGCGAGCGGCGCAGCAACCCCTACGTAGCGGATACCTGATGCGGCACAATCGGCATCGTCACTTTTTACGCAACTGATCATGTCCGACACCGCCCCCACAGCCCCCATTGCCCCCCGCGACAAGGCCGACATCCTGGCCCAGGCTCTGCCCTATATCCGCCGCTTTCACGGCAAGACCATGGTCATCAAGTACGGCGGCAACGCCATGACAGAGCCGGCGTTGCAAAAGGCCTTTGCCGAGGACGTGGTGCTGCTGAAGCTGGTTGGCATCAACCCGGTGGTGGTGCACGGCGGCGGCCCGCAGATCGAGGGCCTGCTCAAGCGCCTGGGCAAGAAGGGCGAATTCATCCAGGGCATGCGCGTGACGGATGCCGAAACCATGGAAGTGGTGGAGTGGGTGCTGGGCGGCGAGGTGCAGCAGGACATCGTCGGTCTGATCAACCAGGCCGGCGGCAAGGCCGTGGGCCTGACCGGGCGCGACGGCGGCATGATCCGCGCGCAAAAGCTCAAGATGCTGGACAACGCCGACCCGACCAAGGAACACGACGTGGGCCAGGTGGGTGACATCGTCAGCATCGATCCCAGCGTGGTCAAGGCCCTGCAGGACGATGCCTTCATCCCCGTGGTGAGCCCCATCGGTTTTGGCGAGAACAACGAGAGCTACAACATCAACGCCGACGTCGTGGCCGCCAGGCTGGCCACCGTGCTCAAGGCCGAGAAGCTGATGATGCTGACCAACATCAGCGGTGTGCTGGACAAGAGCGGCCAGTTGCTGACCGACCTGACCGCGCGGCGCATTGACGAGCTGTTTCAAGACGGCACCATCAGCGGCGGCATGCTGCCCAAGATCGCTGGCGCGCTGGACGCGGCCAAGAGCGGCGTGAACTCGGTGCACATCATCGACGGCCGTGTGCCGCACGTGCTGCTGCTGGAAATCCTGACCGACCAGGCCTTTGGCACCATGATCCGCTCACGCTAAAGTGGTGCTATTGATTTTGTAGCTGCTTGCGCCCATTTGACGAGGGCTGGAGGCCAATTTCATGCGACTCTTGTTGGTGGAAGATGATGTCATGGTGGCCAGCGGCATCAAGCTGGGGCTGACCGGCGCGGGCTACGCGGTGGATTGGGTGGGCAGCGCCGAGCGTGCGCTGGAGGTCACCCATGCCGAGGCCTTCGACCTGGCCGTCATCGACATCGGCCTGCCCGGCATGGACGGCCTTGCGCTGACCCAGGCCCTGCGCAAGACCGGCCACGCCATGCCCGTGCTGATACTGACCGCGCGAGACGCGCTGCAAGACCGCGTGCAGGGGCTGGACATGGGCGGTGACGACTACATGGTCAAGCCCTTTGAGCTGCCGGAACTGCTGGCCCGCCTGCGCGCGCTCTTACGCCGCTCGCAGGCCGCCACCTCGGCCACGCTGAGCTTTGGACCGCTGGAACTGGACACCGCGCTGCGCCAGGCCTGCATTCGCGCCGACGGCGCTGGTGGGGCCAGCCAACCCATCGAACTGGGACCGCGCGAGTGGACCGTCATGGAATACCTGATGCTGCAAGCCCCCAAGCCCGCCAACAAGGACAAGCTGCTGCAGGCCCTGACCGGATGGGACAAGGAAATCACGCCCAACGCGGTCGAGGTGTATATCTCGCGCCTGCGCGGCAAGCTGGAGCCGCACGGCCTGGCGCTGCGCTCCATCCGCGGCTTTGGCTACCGGCTGGAGCTGCTGCCGCCGGCGGCGGCCTCCGACCCCAGAACTGCAACCGGGGTCTGAGCGTGCCGGCGCGTCTGGGCATGGCATCGGGGCTGCAGCGGCGCCTGCTGCTGCTGTTGCTGGTGCCGCTGTTGCTGCTGGCCGGGCTCAACACCTGGTTTGATTTCCGCTCCGCCGGCAGCGCCGCGCTGCAGCAGGACCGCCAGTTGCTGGGCCTGGTGCCGCTGCTGGCCGGTTCGGTGGTGGCGCGCGGCGCGGCCGAAGCCGATCCCCCTGTCATGCTGATGGCGCCTCCGGTGGAGGATTTCCTCAACGAGCGCCCCGGCCTGTCGGCCTATGCGCTGGTCGGGCGCGAGGGCAGCGTGCTGGCGGGCGAGTCCTGGCTCAGCGGCATGCCGCCGGCCACCGGGGAGCCCGAGTTTTCCAGTCAGGAGTTTGACGGCGTGACCTACCGCATCGTCAGCCAGCGCATGAACACCGTAGCGGGTGAGCTGGTGCTGCGCCTGGCCGATGGCTCCGACCCGCGTCAGCAGTGGTTGCGCCTGCTGTGGTTCAGGGTGGCGCTGCCCAACCTGGTGCTGGTGGTGGCCACCTTCTTTGCCGTCAACTGGGCCGTGCGCCACGCGCTGCGCCCGCTGATCGAGCTGAAAGAGGCGGTGGAGCGGCGCTCTCCGCGTGACCTCTCTGCACTGGATGCCGAAGCAGTGCCGGAAGAGGTGCGGCCCCTGGCGCTGTCATTGAACCGTTTGCTCGACCTGGTCAACGCCCAGGCCGAGAGCCAGCGCCGCTTCGTAGCCGATGCCGCCCACCAGTTGCGCACGCCGCTGGCCGGTCTGCAGGCCCAGGTCGAGGCCTGGGCGCAGGCCGTGAGCAGCACCGCCGCGTTGGCGGACCCCGACCGCGTACACCAGGAAAATTGCCCGCAAGCCCTCGTGGATATTGAACATGTAGCTATCACTTTGGAAGCAAGTCAGATCTACAAACTGCGCCTGGCGGTGCGCCGCACCTCGCAACTGGCGAACCAGCTGCTGGCCCTGTCCCGTGCCGACGCGCGCAGTGCCCACACCCAGCCGATGCAGTGCGTCGATCTGCAGGAACTGTGCGAGGTGATGCTGGAAACCCATCTGGATGCCGCCACCGCCAAGGACATCGACCTGGGGCTGGAAGCCACCGAGGTGCACGCCACCGGCCACGCCTGGCTGCTGCGCGAACTGCTGGCCAACCTGGTGGACAACGCCATCCGCTACACGCAGCGCGGCGGGCGCGTCACACTGCGCTGCGGCCGGTGTGCCGCAGCCGATGAGGACGGCGAGCAGCCCTTCCTGGAGGTCGAGGACAACGGCCCCGGCGTGCCCCCGCCCGAGCGCGCGCGCATGCTGGAGCGCTTTTACCGCATCGCCGGCACGGTGGGCGAGGGCACCGGCCTGGGCCTGGCCATTGCCGACGAAATCGCCCGCGTGCACAACAGCCAGCTGCAGGTTCTGCAGGGGCGCGACGGGCGCGGATTGCGCATGCGGCTGTGCCTGCCTGCCTAGCGTGCCCACCGGGCGGCCTAGGTAAAACCCTTGCAGGTGCTGTGCGAGAATCCTTCACCACCATCGCTTTGCGCACCATGCCAGACGCCCTGAACCACTCCACTGATGCTCCAGAGCACGCGCCGCAGGGGCTTGATGAACCGGCGGCGTCCGCGGCCACGGTGCGCAAGCGCCCCAAGCCGGGCGAGCGGCGGGTGCAGATTCTGCAGGCCCTGGCCAGCATGCTGGAGCAGCCCGGTGGCGAGCGCATCACCACGGCCGCACTGGCGGCGCGGCTGGACGTCAGCGAAGCGGCGTTGTACCGCCACTTTGCCAGCAAGGCCCAGATGTTCGAAGGGCTGATCGAGTTCATCGAGCAATCGGTGTTTTCGCTGGTCAACCAGATCGTCGAGCGCGAGCAGGTTGCGTCCTCCGGTGTGGGCGACCACGGTCCGCGTCAGGCCGCCAGGCTGGTTTCTATGCTGGTTCAGTTCGCCGAGAAAAACCCCGGCATGGCCCGTGTCATGGTCGGCGACGCACTGGTGTTCGAGAACGAGCGCCTGCAACAGCGCATGAACCAGTTCTTTGACAAGATCGAAGCCACACTCAAGCAGTGCTTGCGTGATGGCAATCTGTCCGCCGCGTCGGCCACGCCCACGGTCGATGCACAGGTGCGTGCCTCGGTGCTGATGGCCTTTGCCGGCGGGCGTCTGCAGCGCTTTGTGCGTTCGGGCTATAAGCGCCTGCCATCCGAACACCTGGACGCCAGCCTGCGCCTGCTGCTGGGGTAAACCCACCCCGCGGTTAGAAAAGAACCTCTAGAAACCAAAAAAAATTCCGGGGTGGCATGGAAATGCTGCAAAATAGCACGATCGTTCTATTTTGTAATGCATTGCATCCATGTCCATTGCCTCACTTTCTGCGAAGCTGATCCGCAAGCCCCGGCCAAAAGCCGCAGGTGCCGTGTCCGCGGGCAAGGCCCCGTCCGGGCGCGCCCTGCAAAAGGGCCAGCAAACCAAGATGGCCATCGTGGATGCCGCCCTCGGGCTGGCCACGCAGATCGGGCTGGAGGGCCTGAGCATTGGCGCCCTGGCCGAGGCCACCCACATGAGCAAGTCCGGCGTGTTCGCCCACTTTGGCTCGCGCGAAGAGTTGCAGATATCCGTCATCCACCAGTACTTTGCGCTGTTCGAGCGTGATGTCTTCTTTGCCGCCATGGAGCAGCCGCGCGGGCTGCCGCGTGTCCAGGCGCTGTTTGCCAACTGGATGAGGCTGGTGGCCGAGGAAATCCAGGCCGGTTGTATCTTCATCAGCGGCGCCGTGGATTTTGATGACCGCCCCGGCCCCGTGCGCGACGCGCTGGCCGCCTCGGTGCAAACCTGGCTGGGTGCCGTGAACCGTGCCATTGTGCAGGCCCGCGAATGTGGCCATCTGCGCGCTGACGTCGACGAAGAGCAGATGGCCTTCGAGATCCACGGCCTGATCCTGGCCCTGCACTACGAAGCCCGCTTCCTGAAAAAACCCGGCTCGGTGGACCGTGCCAACAAAGGGTTTGAAAACATTCTCGTGCGCTACGGCGCAGCTTCCTTTTCCTGATTTTCTGATCCACTGTCCAACAAGGAGTTACTCAGCATGCCTACCTATAACCCCCCTCTGCGTGACATGCAGTTTGTGATGCACGAAGTGCTCAATGTGGTTGAAGATTTCAAGCAGATCCCCAAGCACGCGGAAATCGATGTCGACACCATCAACGCGGTGCTGGAAGAAGGCGGCAAGTTCGCCTCCGAGGTCATCTTCCCGCTCAACCAGTCGGGTGATGCCCAAGGCTGCACGCTGGACCCGGTGACCCATGCCGTGACCACGCCCAAGGGCTTCAAGGAAGCCTACAAGACCTACATCGAAGGCGGCTGGGCGGCGCTGGGCTGCGACCCCGCGTACGGCGGCCAGGGCCTGCCCTTCGTGGTCAACAGCATGTTCTACGAAATGCTCAACAGCGCCAACCAGGCGTGGACCATGTACCCCGGCCTGACCCACGGCGCCTACGCCGCGCTGGAGACACATGGTACGCCCGAACAGAAGGCCACCTACCTGAACAAGATGACCAGCGGTGAGTGGACCGGCACCATGTGCCTGACCGAACCCCATTGCGGCACCGACCTGGGGCTGATGCGCACCAAGGCCGAGCCGCAAGCAGACGGCACCTACAAGATCACCGGCAACAAGATCTTCATCAGCGCCGGCGAGCACGACATGTCCGACAACATCATCCACCTGGTGCTGGCCCGCCTGCCCGATGCGCCTCCCGGCATCAAGGGCGTGAGCCTGTTCATCGTGCCCAAGTTCCACGTGAACAAGGATGGCAGCCTGGGCGCGCGCAACGGCATCTACTGTGGCGGCCTGGAGCACAAGATGGGCATCAAGGCCAACGCCACCGCCCAGATCGTTCTGGAAGACGCCATCGGCACCATGGTCGGCCAGCCCAACAAGGGCATGCAGGGCATGTTCGTGATGATGAATGCCGCGCGCCTAGGCGTGGGCAACCAGTCGCTCGGCCTGACCGAAGTGGCCTACCAGAATGCACTGGCCTACGCCAAGGACCGCATCCAGATGCGCAGCCTGTCCGGCCCAAAGGCCAAGGACAAGCCGGCTGACCCCATCATCGTGCACCCCGATGTGCGCAAGATGCTGCTCACCGCCAAGGCCTATGCCGAAGGTGGCCGCGCGCTGCAGGGCTTCTGCTCCATGCTGCTGGAAAAGGAACACTACCATCCCGATGAAAAGGTGCGCAAGGACTCCGGCGAACTGCTGGCCCTGCTGACCCCCATCGTCAAGGCCTTCATCACCGACAACGGCCACATCTCCACCAATGCCTGCATGCAGGTGTTTGGCGGCCACGGCTTCATCAAGGAATGGGGCATGGAGCAGTTCGTGCGCGACAACCGCATCAACATGATCTATGAAGGCACCAACACCATCCAGTCGCTGGACCTGCTGGGCCGCAAGGTGCTGGGCAACAACGGCGCCACGCTGAAGAAGTTCGGCAAGTTGGTGGGCAAGCTGGTGGAGGAAGAGGGCGTCAACGAAAAGATGGCCGAGTTCATCACCCCGATCGCCATCCTGGGCGACCAGATGACCAAGTTCACCACCGAAATCGGCTTCAAGGGTTTCCAGAATGCCGACGAAGTGGGCGCCGCTGCGGTGGACTACCTGCGCGTGGCCGGTCACCTGGTGTTTGGCTACTTCTGGGCCCGCATGGCGCAGGTTGCGCTGCGCGAAATCGCCGCCGCTGAACAGGAAGGCAAGCCGACCGACCCGTTCTATGTCGCCAAGTTGCAGACCGCGCGCTTCTACTTCGCCAAGCTGTTCCCCGAAACTGCAACGCTGATGCGCACGGCGCGCGCCGGCTCCAAGGTGTTGATGGACACCGACGCAGCACTGGCCTGATGCCCAGCATGGTTCACACACATATAAAGCGAGACAAAACCATGCTGCGTAACCTGACGGCCCTGGCACTGGGCACCGTGTGTGCCTCCGCCATGGCGCAAATGACGCCGGTGGGACTGTGGAAGACCATTGACGACAAGGATGGCACGGTCAAGTCCGAGATCCGCATCGTGGAGAAGAACGGTGTGATCACCGGCAAGGTCGAGCGCATCCTTGACCCCACCGCCAAGCCCGGTGACACCTGCACGGAGTGCCCCGACGAGCGCAAGGACCAGCCCATCCTGGGCATGGAAATCCTGCGTGGTCTGAAGAAGTCTGAGGACAAGGACGTCTGGGAAGGCGGCAACATCCTGGACCCCAAGAACGGCAAGGTCTACCGCGCCACAGTGACACCCATCGACGGTGGTCAGAAGCTGCAGATGCGCGGGTACATCGCGTTCTTCTACCGAACCCAAACCTGGATTCGCGTGAACTAGTAACCAATCAACAGGAACCAACATGTCCCGTTTTCAAGTCAACAAAGTCGCCGTGCTTGGTGCCGGCGTCATGGGCGCGCAGATCGCTGCCCACCTGGTCAATGTCAAGGTGCCCGTGGTGCTGTTTGACCTGCCCGCCAAGGAAGGCCCGAAGAACGGCATCGTCACCAAGGCCGTCGAAGGCCTGAAGAAGCTCAAGCCCGCTCCCCTGGGCGTGAATGAGGACGCCGTGCTGATCCAGCAGGCCAACTACGAAGAGCACATGGATGTGCTGGGCGAGTGCGACCTCATCATCGAGGCCATTGCCGAGCGCATGGACTGGAAGCTCGATCTGTATAAGAAGATTGCACCGTTTGTCGCACCCCACGCGATTGTTGCGTCCAACACCTCCGGCCTGTCCATCACCAAGCTGTCGGAAGCGCTGCCGGAAGAAATCAAGCCGCGCTTCTGCGGCATCCACTTCTTCAACCCGCCGCGCTACATGGCCCTGGTGGAGCTGATCAACACCCCCACCACGCTGCCGCAGTCGCTGGACGACCTGGAAGCCTTTGTCACCAGCAACCTGGGCAAGGGCGTGGTGCGTGCCAAGGATTCCCCCAACTTCATCGCCAACCGCGTCGGCATCGCCGGCATGCTGGCCACGATGAAGGAAGTGGAGAACTTCGGTCTGACCTATGACGTGGTTGACGATCTCACCGGCAAGAAGCTGGGCCGCGCCTCCAGCGGCACTTTCCGCACCGCCGACGTCGTGGGCCTGGACACCATGGCCCACGTCATCAAGACGCTGCAGGACACGCTCAGCATCGAAACCGATCCGTTTTACGACAGCTTTGCCACCCCCGCCGTGCTCAAGAAGCTGCTGGAGCTGGGCAACCTGGGCCAGAAGACCAAGGCCGGTTTCTTCAAGAAGGTCGGGCGCGATGTGATGCGCTTCGAACTGGACAGCGAAGAGTACGTGGCCGCCGGCCAGAAGGCCGACGAGGTCTATGCCCGCATGCTCAAGAAGCCCGCGGCCGAGCGCCTCAAGCTCCTGCGCAACGCCGAAGGCAAGGAAGGCCAGTTCCTGTGGGCCATCCTGCGCAACAGCTTCCATTACGCCGCCGTGCACCTGGCATCGATTGCCGACAACGCCCGCGACGTGGACTTCTGCATGCGCTGGGGCTTCGGCATGAAGCAGGGCCCGTTCGAGCTGTGGCAGGAAGCCGGTTGGCTGGAAGTGGCCAAGATGGTCCAGGAAGACATCGACGCCGGCAAAGCGCTGTGCAAGGCACCGCTGCCGGATTGGGTCTTCAAAGGCCCGGTGGCTGACGCCGGTGGTGTGCACACCACCGCCGGTTCCTGGAACCCGACCACCGGCAAATTTGTTGCACCGCGCAGCCTGCCGGTCTATGCCCGCCAGCACTTCCCCGAGAGCGTGCTGGGTGCAGAAGCGCCGTCGGCTGCTGTTGCCGGTACGACCGTGTTCGAAGACGAATCGATCCGCCTGTGGACGCTGGATGCGGACCAGGATGGGCCCTCCGGTAGCCAGGTGCTGATTGCCAGCATCAAGACCAAGATGCACGCCATCGGCCCCGGTGTGGTTGAAGGCCTGTTGCAAGGCCAAGCGCTGGCTGCCAAGGACTATCAAGGCCTGGTGATCTGGTCGCCCGACGAGATGTTCTCCGCCGGTGCCGACCTGCAATCCATGCTGCCCGCCTTCATGATGGGCGGTGCCGCCGCCATCGGTGGTGCCGAGGAAGAAATGCAGCAGGCCATGCTCAAGCTGCGCTACTCCAACGTGCCGGTCATCTCCGCCGTGCGCGGCCTGGCCCTGGGTGGTGGCTGCGAGCTGGCCGTGTATTCCAGCCGCCGTGTCGTCGCCATGGAAAGCTACATCGGCCTGGTCGAAGTCGGCGTGGGCCTGGTGCCCGGTGCCGGCGGCCTGACCTACATCGCCCGCCGCGCTGCCGAGAATATGGCGCTAAGCACCTCCAAGGACCTGCTGCCCTTCCTGACCGAAGGTTTCACCGGCGCCGCCATGGCCAAGGTGGGCACCAGCGCGCTCGAATCGCGCAAGCTGGGCTACTTGCTGGAGAGCGACGTCATCGTGCCGCACAAGGATGAACTGCTGTTTGTGGCCATCAACGAGGCCAAGGCTCTGTTTGCCGGTGGCTACCGTGCACCGCACAAGCGCCAGTTCCCGGTGGCCGGCCGCAGCGGCATTGCCACCATCAAGGCGCAACTGGTCAATATGCGTGACGGCGGCTTCATCAGCGCGCACGACTTCCACATTGCCAGCCTGATCGCCGAGGTGGTCTGCGGTGGTCACGTGGATGCCGGCACCCTGGTCAGCGAGGAATACCTCATGGCCATGGAACGCAAGGCCTTCTGCAGCCTGCTCAACCACCCCAAGACGCAAGAGCGCATCATGGGCATGATGTCGACCGGCAAGCCGGTGCGCAACTAAGGACACACAATGAAACAAGTTCAAGACGCCTACATTGTTGCGGCCACCCGCACGCCCATCGGGCGTTCCGGCCGTGGCTATTTCCGCAACACCCGCCCCGACGAACTGCTGGTGGCCGCCATCAAGAGCGCCATGCTGCAGGTGCCCACGCTGGACCCCAAGGCGATTGAAGACGCCATCATCGGCTGCTCCTTCCCCGAGGGCGAGCAGGGCATGAACATGGCCCGCATCGCCACCGGTCTGGCATTTGCTCACCCGGTGGGCGGCGTCACCGTCAACCGCTTCTGCGCCTCCGGCGTGACCGCCATCCAGATGGCGGCCGACCGCATCCGCGTGGGCGAGGCCGACGTGATGATCGCCGGTGGTGCCGAATCCATGAGCATGGTGCCCATGGGCGGCAACAAGACCTCGTTCAACCCCGCGATCTTCGAGCGTGACGAGAACATCGGCATCGCCTACGGCATGGGCCTGACCGCCGAGAAGGTGGCCCAGCAGTGGAAGGTGAGCCGTGAGGCGCAGGACGTCTTCGCGTTGGAGTCCCACCTGCGAGCCATCAAGGCGCAGCAGGCTGGCGAGTTCACCGATGAGATCACCCCCATCGACGTCATTGAGCGCACACCCGATCTGGCCACGGGCGAAGTCCGTACCAAGACCCGCACCGTGAACCTGGACGAAGGCCCCCGCCCCGACACTTCGTTGGAAGGTCTGGCCAAGCTGCGCCCGGTGTTTGCGGCGCGCGGCAGCGTCACCGCCGGCAACAGCTCGCAGACCAGCGACGGCGCCGGCGCGCTGATCCTGGCCAGCGAAAAGGCGGTCAAGCAGTATGGCTTGACACCGCTGGCGCGCTTCGTTAGCTACGCCGCACGCGGTGTGCCGCCCGAGATCATGGGCATTGGTCCGATCGAGGCGATCCCTGCCGCGCTGCGCTACGCCGGCCTGCAGCACAGCGACATCGACTGGTTCGAGCTGAATGAAGCCTTTGCCGCCCAGTCGCTGGCCGTGGTCAACACGCTGGGCCTGGACCCGGCCAAGGTCAACCCCATGGGCGGCGCCATCGCCCTGGGCCACCCGCTGGGCGCCACCGGTGCTATCCGGGCGGCGACAGTGATTCACGCGCTACGTCGCCATAATCTGAAGTACGGCATGGTGACCATGTGCGTAGGAACCGGCCAGGGGGCAGCAGGCATTTTTGAGCGAGTCTGATTGCACCCAACAACAAGGCCACCTGCGGGTGGCTTTTTCATTTTGGAGACTGATTTGACCAGCCATGCTTTTGACCAGGCGATTGCCCTGGAAATGCAGAGTGACGGCAGCTTTGCCGGCCACACCAGCGCGGCCTATGCCAACATGGTGGGACCGTTTGGCGGCATCAGCGCCGCACAGATGATGAACGCGGTGCTGCTGCACCCGAACCGCCTGGGCGAGCCGGTGTCGCTGACCATCAATTTCGCCGCCGCCCTGGCGCACGGACCCTTCACGGTGCAGGCGCGTGCCGCGCGCACCAACCGCTCCACCCAGCACTGGATCATCGAGGTGCTGCAGGCCGGCGAGACCGTGCTGACTGGCACGGTGTTTACCGCGCTGCGCCGCGAGACCTGGAGCCTGGATGAAGAGGCCATGCCCCAGTGCCCGCCGCCGCAGGAAACGCCGCACGGTCAGGGCCCCATGCCCATGGAGTGGGTCAAGCGCTACGACATGCGCCCCATTGCAGGCGCCATGCCTACGGTGTGGGACGGCAGCGGCGACACCAGCCTGACCCAACTGTGGGTGCGCGACAACCCGCCACGCCCGCTGGACTTCGCCTCGCTCGCTGCCCTGTCAGACGTGTTCTTCCCGCGCGTCTTCGTGCGCCGCGCCACGCTGGTGCCGGTGGGCACCGTGACGATGACCGTGTACTTCCACGCCGACAGCGCCCAGTTGCAGGCCAGCGGCAGCAGCTACCTGCTGGCCCAGGCCCGTGCGCAGGCCTTTCGCAACGGCTACTTCGATCACACGGCGCAGCTGTGGAACGAGGCTGGCGTGCTGCTGGCAACCACCCACCAAGTTGTGTATTACAAGAACTGAACATCCAAACCACTGTCTGAGGAGACACCCCCATGCAAGACATCCTGATCCACGTCGAAGCCGGCGTACAGACCCTGACCATCAACCGCGTCGCCAAGAAGAATTCCTTCACGCCCGCCATGTACGCAGCCATGGCCCAGGCACTGGAGCAATCGGCCACCGACCCGGCCGTGCGCGTGACAGTCATCCAGGGTGACGTGTCGGTGTTCAGCGCCGGCAATGACATCGAAGACTTTCTGAAACGCAAGCCCGACGGTGAAGAGTCGCCGGCCTTCAGCTTCTTGCGTGGCATCGCCAAGTACCCCAAGCCCCTGATCGCCGCCGTGTGCGGCCCGGCCGTGGGTGTTGGCACCACGCTGCTGTTCCATTGTGACCTGGTCTATGCCGGCGACAACGCGGCGTTCTCCATGCCCTTTGTCAACCTGGGCCTGTGCCCCGAGGCCGCGTCCAGCATGCTGGTGCCGCAGATGATGGGCATGCACCGCGCGGCCGAGGCGTTGCTGCTGGGTGAACCCTTCATGGCCGAGGCCGCGTTGGAGGTGGGCCTGGTTAACCGTGTCGTGCCACCCACCGAGGCCAATGGCGTGGCCCAGGCGCAGGCGAAGAAGCTGGCGGCCAAGCCGCTGGGCGCCCTGGTGGAGACCAAGCGCCTGATGAAAAAGGGCCAGATGGCACAGGTGCTGGCGCAGATGGAAGAGGAGGGCGCCAGCTTTGCCCGCCTGTTGCAGGAGCCGGCCGCCAAGGAGGCGTTCACCGCCTTCCTGGAGAAGCGCAAGCCCGATTTCACCAAGACGTAAGACATCAGATAGGCCTCCAGCCCTCGTCGATATTGCGTGCATAGCTACCAAAAGAGTAGCAAGCCAACGCCCACCCTGACCCAGGAGACAGCATGACCACCGCGCCCAATCCCACCGCCCGCACTCTGCAGGGCCAGACCCTGTTCATCACCGGCGCCTCGCGCGGCATTGGCCTGGCCATTGCCAAGCGTGCGGCGGCGGACGGTGCCAACATCGTGATCCTGGCCAAGACCACGGACCCCAACCCCAAGCTGCCGGGCACCATCTACAGCGCGGCGCAAGAGATTGAAGCCGCTGGCGGCAAGGCCCTGCCGTTGGCGGTGGACATCCGCGACGACGACGCGGTGTTGGAGGCAGTCGCCAAGGCGGTGCAGACCTTTGGTGGCATCGACATCCTAGTCAACAATGCCAGCGCCATCAGCCTGACCAATACAGATGCCACCCCCATGAAGCGCTTCGACCTGATGAATGGCATCAACGCACGCGGCACCTACCTGTGCACGGCGGCCTGCCTGCCCGAGTTGAAGAAGTCGGCCGCCGCCGGACGATCACCCCAGGTGCTGACGCTGTCACCACCGCTGTCCATGAAGGCCCACTGGTTTGCGCCGCACACCGCCTACACCATGGCCAAGTACGGCATGAGCATGTGCACGCTGGGCCATGCCGGCGAGTTCAAGAAGCTGGGCATCGCCGTCAACAGCCTGTGGCCGCGCACGGCCATTGCGACGGCTGCCATGCAGATGATTCCGGGGGTGGACTTGAGGCTATGCCGCACGCCCGAGATCATGGCCGATGCCGCCTACTGCGTGTTGACCAGCGGCAGCTTTGAGACCGGCAACTTCTACATCGACGACACCGTGCTGGCCGCGCACGGCGTCACCGATCTGGATCGCTATGCCGTGACACCCGGCAACACCCACTTTCTGCCCGACTTCTTTGTGGACTGAGTTGTTGCTGGTGTGTAAAGCGGCTGTGTGTCCCCTTGAATTCAGCGCGGCCACCACCACCTTCCGTCGGGCATATGTCTTTGCTTGAAAGGGAAACCATGCAAATTTCTTCCTTGTTCCGCAGTGTGGCGAAAGGTCTGCTGCTGGCTGCGGCGCTGAACTTTGGCGCGGCGATGGCCCAATCGGAGCCCACCCTGAACCAGGTCTATGCCACAGCGCAGGCTGGCAAGCTGGATGAAGCGCAGCTCATGGTCCAACAGGTGCTGATCAGTCACCCCAAAAGTGGAAAGGCCCACTATGTGCGGGCCGAGTTGTTTGCCCGTCAAGGTCATTTGGATCAAGCCCGCGAATCCCTCGCTACCGCCGAGAAGCTGTCTCCCGGGCTGAACTTCGCCAAGCCGGAGGCGGTTCAGGCCCTGCGTGCGCAGTTGGCCGCTAGACCTGCACCCAAGCCGGTACCGACTTCAACCGGTAACGGGGGCTCGACCTATTCCGCGGCGCCCGCCTATCCGGTGGCACCGCAAAGCCCAGCATCCTCGTCCTGGGCGCTGCCGCTGTTGCTGACCGGTGGTGTCATCGTGGCCGGTTATTTCATTTTTCGTCGCCGTCCGGTTGAGTCCGCACCGCAGCCTGCTGCCTACGCCGCACCCGCTGGCGGTCTGAGCGGTCCACAGACCTTTGGCATGGGTGGCGCCGGTGCCATGCAGCCGGGTTATCCCGCACAAGGTGGCTATGCGCAGCAGCCGGGCACCGGTCTGGGCGGGCGCATCATGGGCGGTGTGGCCACCGGTCTGGCCGTGGGCGCCGGCGTGATGGCGGCTGAAGCCATCGGGCGCAACTTGATGGGCAACCACAACAATGCTTCCGCAGGCCAGTTTGACAACGCCAGCCACAACGACTACCAGCCCATTGCCGATACCAACCGCGATATGGGCGGCAACGACTTTGGCATCAACGACGCCGGCTCCTGGGATGACGGCGGTGGTGGGGACGTGGGCGGCGGCGACTGGGACAACTGAGATGGCGACGTAGCGCTCGCGCGGGTCGCGCGGCGCAACCTTCAGTGTGCGCCAAGTGCTGTCGCGGCGAGGTGCTGAAGGCGTTATCAGAACAAACCAGCTTCATCCATCGCCTTCGCACGAAACTCTCGTGGGCTCAGCCCTGTATGTTTGCGAAAGAACCGTGCAAAATAGGTTTCATCCGTGAAGCCCAAGAAATAGGCAAGTTGCTTCACCGTATTGGCCGTATAAACCAGTTCGCGTTGGGCCTCATGAATGATGCGTGCGTTGATGACGTCCAAACTCGATATACCCAAGACCTCACGGCACATGCGGGAGAGCTGTCCGGGCGTGATGCCTAGGTGGTTTGCATAGTCATCCAATCGCAAATGCTTCTTGAAGTTTTCATCAACCATGGCGCGAAATTTTTCGAGCTGTGCGTGTTTACGCGAGTTGGCGCCGGCTTGGACAGCCATGTCGGCAGTGGACAAGCGGGCCCGATGAACACCGATCGCCGCCAGCAGGGCCATTCCGGCCGTTAGTTGTCCCGCAGATTGCAGTTTGGCCTCACGCTCAATGGCGAGAAAGAGGGGCATCAAGGTGTCTGCGTGGTTGCTGGAGTCGTTGAGGGAGATTGCCGCAGGTTTGCGAATCAGGGGAATCAGCTCCGGGTTGGAGACCGCCACCAGCGACTCCAAAGAACGTTGCGCCGCCGTGACAGCGGGGCCATCCACATTCTCTGAGAAATTGAATCCATGCACGGTTTGTGCAGGAATCCAGATCAAGCAGGGGGCTTTGACAAGAACCTTCGCGTGATCCAGCAAAACTTCCCCCGAGCCTTCGATCAGGTACAAAATTTGCACCAGTGCATCATGCTTATGTGGGCGAATCGTCCAGTTATAGGGACGGGAGCGTTGCGGAATCCACTCGAAATCAAACAAACTTTTCCATCCAGGCTGGGCCTGCACGCCGTACAAAGAGTAGTTAGGGATAACCCTTGTAGCCATATTTACTTTCATTCAGAGCGCACGAATTGTCTGGTTCTTTGCCGGAATCGTCAACTTGCCATGGGGCATCTAGACCAACAATTCCCCATCATCTTTTGACGGGGGCACAATGAGAGTTTTAGTCACTGGGGCCAGTCGGGGCATTGGACGCGCGATCTGTTTGCGCCTGGCGCGTCAGGGTTGTCAAGTGGTGGCCTGCGCTTCAACGCATGCTGAAGAATTGCGTACGGCAGTGGAGGAAGCTGCCAGCATGGGCGGCAGCGTGGTGGCCATCAACGGAGATTTGTCAGAGGCATCCACGCCAGCCAGGTTGGTAGAGCAAGCCGTTGCAGCGATGGGCGGTCTGGACGCGGTGGTGTCCAACGCAGGGGTTTCCCGCCCATCAACACTTGCCAAACTTGCTCTGGAAGACTGGGATTATCTGTTTGCCGTCAACGCGCGCGCCCCCTGGTTGCTGGCCAAGGCTGCGTACTCGGCGCTACGCGAAAGCCGAGGCAGTTTTGTGTCGATAGCCTCGATGTCCGGCGTTCAGCCTTACCCCGGCATGGGGGCTTACAGTCCGAGCAAGGCGGCGCTGTTGATGCTGGTGCGTACCTTGGCGCAAGAGTGGGCGGCCGATGGCATTCGGGTCAATGCCGTATCCCCAGGCCTGATACATACCTCGCTGACTGCCCAGGTGTATGCGGACGCACCCACCAAGGCCGCACGTGAGGCGCTGGTTCCGCTGCACCGCATTGGCGACCCGGACGCCGACATCGCGGGACTGGTGGCCTTTTTGATCAACTCCGATGCGGGTTACATCACTGGGCAAAACCTGCTCGCCGACGGTGGACTGATGGACACCGTGCATAGCCTGATTCCCGGTCGCCCTGCGTCTGAGAGAAAACAGCCATGATCGATCTCAAATCACCTTTGGCAGCACGCGAGCGGTATTACCAGTCGGGCTACTGGCAAGACAATTCGCTGGCGCAACTTATTGCCGCAAGTGTGGCAGCCCATCCCGACAAAACGGCTGTCAACGATGCCAGCGGACAGTGCATCAGCTACGGCGAGCTTGATGACAAGGCTTCCCGGTTGGCAGCATTCTGGCGTTCCCACGGCGTGGGTGTGGGAGATGTGGTCACCATGCATCTGCCCAACTGGTGGCACACCGTCGTAGTGACTTTTGCCGCATTCAAACTCGGCGCGGTGATCAACCCGCTGCCGCCCACGTATGGCTGGAAAGACCTCGCGTTCATCATGAATAAGAGCAGCTCTAAGGCAGTGATCGTGCCGGGGCGCTTTCGCAGCGTGGACTACACCGAACATCTGGCGCGTATTGCGCCGGAACTGCTGGTGCAACCCTGCATTGTGGTGATTGGCTCCGGCGCAGTTTCGATAGGATCCACTTTTGACGATGCGTTGAGTTCCCAGCCGCTGATGCATGGATACACCGCTACAGCCGACGATCCCGCCTTGCTCCTGTTTACGTCGGGCTCGGAGTCCAAGCCCAAAGGGGTGGTGCACACCCACAACACGGCCATTTATGGCGAACGGGCTTTGTCGGGAACCCTGTCGCTGGACCACCGGGATGTATGTTTCATGGCATCCCCCGTGACCCACACCAGCGGCTTCATGCATGGTATTTTGATGACCTTGATGACCGGCTCCACCGTGTCCCTGCTCGACATATTCAAAGGCGACTCAGCGGTGGATCAGATGATTGCCAACCGCGCTACCTGGACCATGGGAGCCACCCCATTTCTGAGTGACGTGGTAGACAGCATGGAAAAAAGTGGCAAGCGCCTGCCTGACCTGCGTTACTTCCTGTGTGGCGGCGCTCCCATTCCTGAAGTTCTGGTACGGCGCGCCCGTCAACTCGGCGTGCGGGTGATGAGTATTTATGGCTCTACCGAGAGCCCGCCGCACACGGTGACCTGGCCTGCCGACCCGATTGAAGCGGCGTGGCAATTTGATGGCCGCGCCCTACCGGGTGTGGAAGTCTGTGTGGTGGACGAGGACGGTAATCGCTTGCCTCCCGGCCAGCAGGGTGAACAATGGTCGCGCGGGCCCCATGCCTTCATTGGCTACCTGGATGAACCCGAGCTGACGGCCAGAGCACTCGATGCCGATGGCTGGTACCACTCGGGTGATCTGGCCACGGTTTCTGCCGACGGGGGTGTGCGCATTGTGGGGCGTATCAAAGACATGATCATTCGCGGCGGGCAAAACATCTCGGCGCGTGAGGTCGAAGACATTCTGCTCGAACACCCGGCCTGCCAGTCGGTGGCGTTGATCGGTTTGCCGGACGAACGTCTGGGTGAACTGGGCTGCGCGGTGGTCGTATGCCACAGCGAAAGAACGCTGGACTTCGAGGAGATGAAGCAATTCCTGATCGGACGCGGCGTCGCCCGTTTCAAGCTGCCCGAATACCTGGTGCTGCGCGATGCCCTGCCTGCCACCCCGAGCGGGAAAGTTCAGAAATTCAAATTACGCGAAGAACTTAAAACCCTCAATGGAGCAAGGACCCATGTTTAAGGTTGAAGACCTCGAAACGGTGGTGCACGTCACCATGCAGCGCGCGCCGGCTAATGCCATCAGTACCGACACAGACAGCGACAAGGACAACACATGACTCTACTTCAGCGCAACATTTTCAGCCCCGATCACGAGGCTTTTCGCGACTCGGCCCGGAAATTTTTTGAACAGGAAGTAGCGCCGTTCCACGGCGCATGGGAAGAGGCTGGTGTGGCACCGCGCGAGATCTGGGCAAAGGCCGGGCAAGAGGGTTTTCTCTGCACCACCCTGCCGGAGTCTTGTGGTGGCAGTGGTGCCGACCGGTTGTTTGCCGCTATCCTGATCGAAGAGCAGGCCCGACTGGGTCTGTCCGGCCCCGGGTTTTCCACCCATTCGGACATTGTGGCGCCCTACATCGTCAACTACGGCACTCCAGAACAGCAGCAGACCTGGCTGCCCGCCATGGCGCGTGGTGAGTTGATCGGCGCGATAGTGATGACCGAGCCCAGCGCGGGCAGCGACTTGCGTGCCATTCGCACCACCGCCATCCGCCGGGGTGACGAGTGGATATTGAACGGCCAGAAGACCTTCATCACCAATGGTCAGTGTGCCGACATCCTGGTGGTAGCCGCCAAGTCCAGCAAGGACCCGGAGTGCAAGGATCTGACCCTGTGGGTGGTCGAGGCCGCATCACCCGGTGTGACCCGGGGCCAGAACTTCAAGAAGATCGGCATGAAGGCGCAAGACACCTGCGAGCTGTACTTTGACAACGTGGTATTGACCCAGCGCAACATGCTCGGCGAAGAGAACAAGGGTTTTGGCCTGTTGAGCAAAGAGTTGGCTTGGGAGCGCCTGCAGATCGCAGTCGGAGCGGTGGCCACCAGCAGTGCTGCACTGCAATGGACCGTCGACTACACCCGCCAACGCAAAGCTTTTGGCACCCCGATCGCCGATTACCAGAACACCCGCTTTCGCCTGGCCGAGGTCAAGACAGAGATTGAGATCGCCCAGACCTTTGTTGACCGCTGCCTCGCCGAGGTGTGTGACGACAAGCTCGACAAGACTGTGGCCGCCATGGCCAAGTACTGGTGCACCGAGCTGATGGGCCGCGTGCTGGACCAATGCCTGCAGTTGCATGGCGGCTACGGCTATATGTGGGAGTACCCGATTGCGCGTGCCTTTGCCGACGCACGGGTGCACCGCATCTACGGCGGCTCCAACGAAATCATGCGTGAGCTGATTGCCCGCACGCTCTGAAGGAAAGCATCACCATGACCCAAGCCCCATCACCCGCAGCCACGCCATGGCGTTGTATCGAAGTACAGCGCGAAGGCGATATTGAATGGCTCACGCTCTCCAGGCCTGACCAGTTCAATGCACTCAATCTGGAGCTGACCCAGGAGCTGTATGACTACTTTGGCAGACTGCCCGACCGGGACGACGTCCGGGTGGTGGTCCTGCGCGGGGCTGGCCGCCATTTTTGCGCCGGGTATGACCTTGATGATGTAGAGCAGTTGACGGTGTCGATGGAGCAGGGTTTGCGGCTGCAGCGCCAGCTCTCCGGCGTGGTGATGCGTATGCGCCGCTGCCCCCAGCCCGTGGTGGGTCTGCTTCAGGGTGCGGCTTGCGGCGGTGGCTTTGCGCTGGCCCTGGGTTGTGATGTGCGCTTTGCCGCGCCCAACGCCCGCATGAATGTGGCCATGGCCAAGATCGGCCTCACGGGTTGCGACATGGGAATCAGCTACTTTCTGCCGCGGGCGGTAGGCCCGGCGGTGGCCGCTGAACTGATGTACACCGGCCGGTTTGTCAACGCCGAACGCGCGCTGCGCATCGGTCTGGTCAACGATGTGGTGCCAGAGGACAAGCTGGCCGAGACCGCCCGTGAACTGGTACAGGAAATGCTTGCCATGTCCCCGGTGGGCCTGCGGCTGACCAAAGACGGCCTGGCAATGGCGCAAGAAACCAGCAGCCTGGCAACCGTAATGGCGTTGGAAGACCGTGGACAGGCGATGTGTTTTGAGGCCTTCATGAAAGAAGGCGTGGCCGCGTTCCGGGAAAAGCGCGTACCCAACTATGGAGCAGGCCAATGACCAGCACGCCTGCGACTAGCTATCCACGGTTGCTGTCGCCACTGGTGGCGCGTAGCCTGCATTTGCGTAACCGCATGGTCATGGGGGCGATGCATACGCGGCTGGAAAGTCTGGACCGGCCGGATGAGCGCATCAAGGCCTTTTACCGCGCCCGCGCCGAAGGCGAAGTCGGGCTGATCATCACCGGCGGCATCTCGCCCAACCTGGCGGGCCGTATGGAAGACGACGCACCGGCCATGACCGCTGATGCCGACCTGGACTGGCATCGCGCCATTGTGGAATCCGTACGTGGCACCGACACCCAGGTATGCATGCAGCTGTTGCATGCGGGCCGGTACGCCAAATTGGCGGGCTGTGTGGGCCCCAGCAGCCAGCGCGCCCGCATCAACAAGTTCACCCCGCACGCGTTAACAACCCAGGAAGTATTGGAAACCATAGCAGACTATGCAAGCGCAGCGAGGGCTGCACGCGATATTGGCTACCATGCGGTGGAAATCATGGGGTCTGAGGGCTACCTGATCAACGAGTTCACCGCGTCCTGCACCAACGACCGGAGCGATGCATTCGGCGGTGACTATGAGGGGCGCATCCGTTTCCCCATCGAGATCATCAGGGCGGCGCGACAGGCGGTGGGGCCGGACTTTGCCATCATCTACCGCATCTCGGCGCTCGATCTGGTGGAAGGCGGCATGACCGGTGACGAAACGCTGGAACTGGCCCGGCGCGCGGAGCAGGCGGGTGCCGATATCCTGAACACGGGCATCGGCTGGCACGAGTCCGATGTGCCCACCGTGTCGCACAACGTGCCGCGTGCCGGCTGGGCGTATGCCGTACGCCGCATCAAGGAGGCGGTGACCATCCCCGTCATGGCCTCCAACCGCATCAACGACCCGGTGGTGGCCGAGTCCATTCTGGCATCCGGCCAGGCCGATCTGGTGTCAATGGCACGCCCGCTGCTGGCCGACCCCACCTTTGCCCGCAAGGCCAGGCTCGGTCAGGCCGAACGCATCAACACCTGCATTGCCTGCAACCAGGCCTGTCTGGACAACATCTTTCGCCGCCAATCAGCCACCTGTCTGGTCAATCCGTGTGCGGGCCGGGAGCTCGATTGGGTGATGCGACCGGCACCGCAACCCAAGCGCATTGCCGTGGTTGGCGCAGGTGCCGCGGGCATGAACTTCGCCTTCAACGCTGCAGAACGTGGCCATCAGGTAACGCTGTTTGAAGCCGGACCCGAGGCGGGTGGGCAACTGTGCCTGGCGCGCAACGTGCCTGGCAAGACCGAATTCGACGAGATGCTGCGCTACTTTCGCGGTCGCCTGGCGGAAGAAAGCGTCCTTCTCAAGCTGAACTGCACGGCCACCGCCGGGCAACTGGCCCATGGTGACTTTGACGAAATCGTCCTGGCGACTGGTGTCAGGCCACGCCAGCCGGAGTTCCCCGGCATCGATCGTCCCAATGTATTGCGGTATGACCAGGTGTTGTCAGGTGCCACCAAAGTGGGGCAGCGTGTGGTCATCATCGGCGCAGGGGCCATCGCTTTTGACATGGTCGAATTTCTGCTGGGTGACGAACCGCACAACCCGCCGGCACTGGCCGACTTTGCGGTGGAATATGGCCTGGATCTGAGTGCGCAATCGGCAGGCGGGCGCAGCCCCAGGCCGGCCCGCCAGAGCGCGCGTCGGCAAGTGACGGTGCTGCAACGCAGCGACAAGCGCCCGGGCGCGTCATTGGCGGTGACCACTGGCTGGATTCGGCGGGACAAGGTCATGCGTTTCGGCGTGCCGATTCTGACCGGCGTGACAACCCAGCGCATTGACGATGAGGGTCTGCACTACGCAGCAGCGGATGGCACGTTGACCACGCTGCCGTTTGACACGGTGATCGTCTGTGCCGGTCAGGAGCCGGTGCGCGAATTGCAGGACCAACTGCACAGCATTGCCCCCCGATTACCGGTCCACGTTATCGGCGGCGCAGACAACGCAGCTGAACTGGATGCCAGGCGTGCGATCGAGCAGGCCAGCCGCCTGGCGATGGAGATATGAACTTCTGGCGGTCTCGCCAAGGCGGCGGTATTGCCCTGATCATGCTGGCGGCGCTGTCGTTTGCCAGTCTGGATACCAGCACCAAATACGTGACGCAATTCATTCCGGTCCTGATGTTGCTGTGGTTTAGATATGTCTTTCAGGTCATCACCACGCTGGCTTTGCGTTACCCGTTGCAAAAGGCAGCGCTTTTTCGCACGCGTAATCCGAGCTTTCAGGCCCTGCGCGGCGTGCTGCTGCTGATCACCACTGCCTGCTCGTTTTTTGGCCTGCAGTATTTGCCGGTCGGTGAGTTCACCGCCATGATGATGCTGTCGCCGCTGGTGGCTACCGCCTTGTCGGCCTGGTTTCTCAAAACCCCGGTGGCGCGCTTGCGCTGGTGGTTGATGTCGGGCGGCTTGTTGGGCGTGTTGCTGGTAGTGCGGCCAGGTGGGCAGGTGTTTGGCTGGGCGCTGGTGTTTCCGATCGGTTTGGTGTCGAGCTATGCCTGGTTTCAGGTGCTCACCAGTCGCCTGAGCGGCGAAGAAAATCCCTATACCACCCACCTGTACACCGGCCTGGTGGGCGCCATGGTGATGAGCCCGGTCATGCTGTTGACGAGTTGGAAGCCAGACCTGCTACTGACCCATTGGCAAGGATTCCTGCTGGTCGGCTTTCTGGCCACCTTTGGGCACCTGATGATGATCCGGGCCTATATGCGAGCTTCGGCTCCGGTATTAACGCCGTTTCTCTATACCCAGATCGGCTTTGCCACGATCGGCGGCTGGCTGGTGTTTGCCCATGTGCCGGATCTGTTCACCTGGATCGGAATTGGTATCATCGCGGCCAGCGGCATCGGCAATACGCTGTTGTCCATGACCGAGGTGTCCAGGAAGACGCGTGCCTGAGATTCAGCCTGTGACCTTGACCGACATCACCGGGCAGGGCGCAGTGAGAAGCAGGTCATGCGCCACACTTCCCAGGATGAGTTTGCCCACTGCCGAGCGTTGTCGCAGGCCAATGACCAGCAAGGTGGCCCCTACGGACTCAAGCAGGCCCGTAATTTCTTCAACGGCATTTTTGCCGCGCACCAGCTGTTTGAATTCGGCATTGAGACCTGAGTCTTGCAGGACTTTCTGAACCCGCTCGGCATCGGTGACGTCAACCGCCGAAGGGTCGGTTTTGCCACCACCCGGGGAAGCATTGACGACCAGCAAATGCTCGTCCCAGCGTTTCGCAAGTTCGATGCCTTTGTTCAGGGCCGCGTCGCCCTCTGGGCGCGGTACATAGGCAACCAGTATGGTCATGTTATTTCTCCTTGGTTTTAACAGGTGAATCAGGCCCAAAGTTCAGACTCACATCCCGGCGTAATTCGGCCCGCCACCACCCTCAGGCGTGATCCAGACGATATTTTGCGTTGGGTCCTTGATATCACAGGTCTTGCAATGCACGCAGTTCTGCGCATTGATCTGCAGGCGATCCGAGCCGTCGTCGTTCTTGACAAACTCATACACCCCGGCCGGGCAGTAGCGCGCCTCCGGCCCGGCATACCTGGCCAGATTGACGGTGACCGGCACCGAGGCGTCTTTCAGTGTCAGATGCGCGGGCTGGTTTTCTTCGTGGTTGGCATTGCTGATGAACACACTGGCGAGACGGTCAAAAGTCAGCTTGCCATCGGGCTTGGGGTAATCAATCGGCTGGCATTCAGCGGCTGGCTTCAGGTAAGCATGATCCGGCTTGTTCCTTCTGATGGTCCAGGGCATGGCTCCGTTCAGGCCAAACTGTTCCAGTCCGTTCATCAGTGTGCCAACGGTCAGGCCGTGCTTGAACCAAGCCTTGAAGTTACGGGACTTGTTGAGTTCGGTGTACAACCAGCTGGCCTCAAACGCCTCGGGATACGCTGTCAGTTCGTCCTGTGCCCTGCCACAGGTCACCGCATCAAAGGCCGCCTCAGCCGCCAGCATGCCCGACTTGATCGCGGCGTGGCTGCCCTTGATGCGGCTTACATTCAGATAACCCGCATCACAGCCCACCAGCGCACCGCCCGGAAACACCGTTTTCGGCAGGGATAAAAGACCACCAGCGGTGATGGCGCGGGCGCCATACGCTACTCTTTTTGCCGTGACCTGACCGGCGGGGTTTTCCAAATACCAGCGGATGTTGGGGTGCGTCTTCCATCGCTGGAACTCTTCAAACGGGCTCAGGTACGGGTTGGCGTAATTCAGCCCGGTGATAAAGCCCATGGCAATCTTGTTGCCTTCCATGTGGTACAGGAAGGAGCCGCCGTAGGTGTCGTTTTCCATGGGCCAGCCGGCGGTGTGGAGCACCAGACCCTGCTCATGCCGCCCGGGCTCGACTTCCCAGACTTCCTTGATGCCGATGGCGTAACTCTGCGGGTCACAACCAGCATTCAGCGCGTATTTTGCAATGACTTGCTTACCCAGATGACCGCGAGAACCTTCGGCAAAGATGGTGTATTTGCCCAGCAGCTCCATGCCGAGCTGGAAGTTGGTGCCGGGCTCGCCATTTTTCTCGACACCCATGTTGCCGGTGGCCACACCAGTGACTTGGCCCGCAGCGTTGTAGAGCACCTCAGCGGCGGCGAAGCCGGGGAAGATTTCCACACCCAGGCTCTCGGCCTGTTCGCCCAGCCACTGGGTCAAGGCTCCCAGGCTGACGATGTAGTTACCATGATTCTGGCTGCACTTGGGCAGGAACATGTTCGGCGTGCGGTAGGCGGTTGTTTCCGAGAGGAACAGCATGGCTTCATCGGTGACCGACTGCTTGAGCGGTGCCCCCATGGCTTTCCAGTCGGGGAACAACTCGGTCAACGCCCGGGGGTCCAGCACAGCACCCGACAAGATATGGGCGCCTGGCTTAGAGCCTTTTTCCAGCACGACGACCGAGACTTCCTTGCCGTTTCGGACGGCGAGTTGTTTCAGCCGGATGGCGGTGGTCAGGCCAGCGGGGCCACCGCCAACGACCACCACGTCGTACTCCATGGATTCGCGCGGGCCATACTGGGCCAAAATTTCATCGTTTGTCATGGTGATAGTTGATCAGACCCGTTCCAGAATGAGCGCAATACCCTGGCCCACACCAATGCACATGGTGCACAGGGCGTACCGGCCACCGCTAGCGTGCAGGCGATTCACCGCAGTGGTGGCCAGGCGCGCGCCGCTTGCACCCAGCGGATGGCCCAGGGCAATCGCACCACCCCAGGCGTTCACGCGGGCATCGTCATCGGGCAAGCCCAACAGGCGCAACACAGCCAGTCCCTGGGCCGCAAAGGCCTCATTGAGTTCGATCACATCGAGGTGGGCCAGTGTCAGGCCGGTCTGGGCCAACACCTTTTGGGTGGCTGGCGCAGGGCCAATACCCATGATGCGGGGTGCAACGCCCGCCGTGGCCATGCCGACCACCCGGGCTTTGGGTGTCAGACCATTCTTGGCTGCAGAAGCCTCGTTTGCCAGCAACAGGGCACAGGCGCCATCGTTCACGCCACTGGCATTGCCTGCGGTGACGGTGCCGTCCGGGCGAACGATAGGCTTGAGTTTGGCCAGCGCCTCCAGAGAGGTTTCGCGGGGGTGTTCGTCCTGATTGACAACCAATGCTTCGCCCTTCTTTTGCGCAATGGTCACCGCCGTGATTTCGCGCGCCAGATGCCCGGCTTGCTGCGCCGCCACCGCGCGCTGCTGGCTGGTCAGCGCAATCCGGTCTTGTGCTTCGCGTTCGATCTTGAATTCGGTGGCGACGTTTTCGGCGGTTTCAGGCATGCTGTCAACGCCATACCGCTCTTTCATCAGTTTGTTGATGAAGCGCCAGCCGATGGTGGTGTCGTAGACCGCGTTGCTGCGGCCAAAGGCGCTGTCCATCTTGGGCATGACAAAGGGTGCGCGGCTCATGCTCTCCACTCCGCCTGCTATCATTAAAGTAGCTTCCCCTGCTTTGATGGCGCGCGCTGCCGTGCCAACGGCATCCAGACCGGAGCCGCACAAGCGGTTGATGGTGGCGCCTGGAACATCGACAGGCAAACCGGCCAGCAAGCTGACCATGCGGGCCACATTGCGGTTGTCCTCACCGGCCTGGTTGGCGCAGCCGTACAACACATCGGTGACGGCCGCCCAATCCACCTGGGGGTTGCGCGCCATCAGCGCCCGAACCGGAATGGCGCCCAGATCGTCGGTGCGCACACTGCTTAACGCGCCGCCGTATCGGCCAATAGGGGTGCGGATGGCATCACAAATAAATGCGTGATTCATAGTCAGATTCTTTCAATATTCAATGTTTGGGAGCGTTGCACATCAGGGTGGGCCGCGTGACAGGGGCGACGTTGCGATCAGTCCAGCAAGGTGGACAGATCGGCCACCACAAAGCCGTGCCCAGCCTGGCTGGCCAGTGCCTGCATGTCTTGCTGCAAGCCGGAACGATCCTGCTGGCGCGCCCAGAACACCGGGCCGCCTTCCCAGCGCGGAAAACCGTAACCCTGCACCATCACCACGTCAATGTCACTGGGTCGGCTGGCCACACCTTCAGCCATCAGCAAGGCCGCCTCGTTGACCATGGCCAGCAAGGCACGGCGCTGGATTTCAGCAACTGACAACGCACTCCGGGTGATACCACGCTGTGTAGAGGCCTGGGTGATGACATCGCGCACGGTGGAGTCGGTTGTCTTGACCTGTTTGCCGTCGACATAGCTGTAATAGCCCGCGCCGGTTTTGCGCCCCAGGCGACCTTGATCGCACAGGCGGTCAAGGATGGCCACATAACGCTCGTCCGGATGGCGCTTGGCGGCCTGCGCCTGGCGCATGCGCCACGCAATGTCCAGCCCGGACAGGTCGGCTACTGCAAACGGGCCCATCGCAAAGCCAAAGGCCTGCAGCGCATTGTCCACATCCTCGGGCCAGGCGCCGTCTTCGAGCATGAATTCGCACTGTTTGCGGTAGCTGTTGTAGATGCGATTGCCGATAAAACCAAAGGCGTTGCCGGTCAGTACCGGGAGCTTTTTGAGTGTTTTCCCCAGTGCCATGCCGGTGGCCAGTACGTCTGCCGAGGTTTGGCTGCCGCGCACCACTTCCAGCAGCTTCATCACGTTGGCCGGGCTGAAGAAATGCAGGCCCAACACGTCTTGCGGGCGCCGGGTGATGTTGGCGATGGCGTCCACGTCCAGGTACGAAGTATTGGTGGCCAGCACCGCACCGGCTCGGGCGTGGGTGTCGATCTTCTTGAACACCTCCTGCTTGACGGCCATGTCCTCAAATACGGCTTCGATCACCAGATCGGCCAATGCCAGCGTAGACCAATCGATGCTGGGTGTCAGTCTGGCCTCGGCAGCGGCCGCCACTGCCGCTTTCATCTTGCCCGCGGCGACACGGGTTTGGTAGTGCTCTGTCACCCGCTGGTGACCACGCTGCAAGGCTGCAGCGTCCTGTTCCAGCAGGATCACGTTCAAGCCTGCATCTATGGCGCAAATGGCAATGCCTGCACCCATGGTGCCAGCACCAATGACTGCCACGGTGTGGACCGGGCGTGGGGCCGTTTGCAAGGCTGGTGGCAATTTCCCCGCTTCACGCTCCGCAAAAAACTGGTGGCGCAACGCCCTGGATTGGGGCCCTGTCTGCAGCTGCAAAAATAGCTCACGCTCGCGACGCAGGCCCTGCTGCCAGTCACCTGCTGCTGCTTCCAGCGCATCCAGCATCGCGGTATACGCCGGCTGCAGTCGTTGCCTCTGGGTGAGTTTGTCGCGCTGGGCTGTCACAAACGTGTGCAACTCGGCGGCGTTGAGTGACCGGTCACACGTTCTTGGGAGTGGGGCGCCACTGGATGCCAGTTGGGTCGCCAAATCCACCGCAGCCTCCAACAGATTCCCTGTCACTACCCTGTCCAGCAGCCCGGACTCGGCCAGCTGCTTACCCGTTTGTGAGGCACCAGTCTGGATCAGGCTCAACGCGGTGGCCACGCCCGCCAGGCGCGGCAAGGCCTGTGTCCCACCGGCGCCGGGAATCAACCCAAGGTTGATTTCAGGAAGACCCAATTGGGCTGTGTCCAGTGCCACACGGGCATGGCAAACCATGGCAAGCTCCAACCCGCCCCCCAAAGCCGCGCCGTTAATGGCAGCAACCACCGGTTTGGTGCAGGCATCCACCCGCGCCAGCACCTGTGCCAATACCGGCTCAACGCGTTGCAGTGGAGTCCCGAATTCACTGACATCCGCTCCCGCCGAAAACACCTTGGCGTGACCCGTCAGAATGATGCCCTTTATAGCTGGATCGGATTCGGCCCGGTCAATGCCGGTGACGATCTGTTGGCGCAGTGCGGCGCCAAGGCTGTTGACCGGTGGCGCATCCAGCGTGATGACGGCGATGGCATTTAGGATTTCAAACATTTCGGTGATTCCGGAGTAGCAGAAGAAAGTACGTAGATAGTCGATTTTCAACGCACGACAGCCAACGCGGGATCGGCAGCGAAAAGGTCCGCCTCTCTAAATCGGCCGCAGCTGCCTTGCGCGCGATGCGCTCGTCGTCGCTGAGCTGGCTGTCGAGCAGGAACGGGCCTTGCCAGTTGAAGGAGGCGTGGGCTATGGGAGTTCTCCTTTAGAGCATGGAAAAATGAAAAGACCTCCCGTTCAGGAGGCCCTGATGTCAACCTACATCTTGCACAGGGGGGATGCGGGCGGGGTCAGGCTGGCGTCAAAAGTCTGCTCAACCACTTGGCGCAAAGTGCCGTCAACCTTCTTCACACGGCCAACATAATTGGGCAGCACCAACTGGTTGTCGGCTGCACGCAGGGCCACCTTGCCGTAAATGGTATCCAGCGTGACATTGTTGCGCAGCGCCTTGACCACGTCTTCAGGTTTGACACTCTTGGCAAGCTTCACACCTTCAAACATGACCTGTATGCCGTTGTAGGCCTGGCCTTCGGAATCGGTAGGCAAGCGGTTGAATTTGGCTTTGAAGGATTTGACGAATTCCTTGTTGCGCGGGTTGTCCAGGTCGGGCGAATATCCCAGGTTGCCGGGAACGCCCTCGTACGCGGTGCCCACGGCATTGATCATGAAGTTCGACAACATGGCATGGGTTAACAGCGGGGTTTTGGGCACCAGGCCAAACTCCTGTGCCTGCTTCATGAAGGCGATGGCATCACGTCCCACCTCGGCCACCCAGATCGCATCCACATTGGCTGCCTTGAGTTGCGCAATATAGGGCGAGAAGTCCTTGGTTCCCAGGGGTACGTACAGGCTCAGCGGAACTTTTTTGCCCTGCGCTTCGACTGCCTTCTTGAACGACTCAGCCGAATCACGGCCCCAGACGTAGTCAGCGCCTAGTGTGGCAAAGGTATTGCCCTTGATGGTCTTGGCCCACTCTTTGATCATGGCGATGTCCATGGCGTCGGAGTGGTTGGTGCGGATGCCACGTGCTTTGCAGCTGTCGCTGGTGATCTTGTCTGACTTGGAAGCCTGCACGAAATAAGCGGCATTCCAGCGGTCCAGATTCTGAATAATGGCCAGTGATATGGACGACGGAACCGCGCCGATCAGCAGGTTGTAGCCATCACGCGCCAATTTTTCTGCAACCCGGCGGCCAGCATCGGGTGTGCTCTCGTCATCTGCCTCGGACACCTCAACTTTGCGCCCATCAACACCGCCAGTGGCATTGGCTTCATCAATGGCGAACCTGATCGCGTTGATGACCTCGCCGCCTTGTTCGGCAAAGACCCCGGACTTGGATGACACCAGGCCCACCTTGACCGGATCCTTTGCTTGGGCCAGCACGGCCAGAGGCACGGCAGCAGTGAGGGCCAAGGCTGCCAGAGTCCGGGGCAGGGTTTTGAGTTTGAACATGTTGTTGTCTCCTGAATAATGAAATAACACCGGATACGGTCCGGTTGCCGCTACCGTCAAAGAAAAACGTTGGCTCAGACCATCACATGGTTTTCCAGATCAACCAGACCCTCGCGGGTGTTGTGCACCTCGCTCTGTGCAACCACAGAACCCTTGGCCATGGCGCAATAGCGTTGTGCCACGCGGACCACCAGGCTCATGTTCTGTTCGATCAACAACAGGGCAGTGCCCTGGTCAGCCACCTGGTTGAAAATGTCGGCGAGCTGATCCACGATCACCGGTGCCAGACCTTCGGTGGGTTCGTCCAGCAGGATCAGCGAGGGGTTGGCCATCAGTGCCCGTCCGACCGCCAGCATTTGCTGCTGCCCTCCCGACAGCGCCGTGCCGGACGTGTGGGCGCGCTCCTGCAGAATGGGAAAGAGCTTGTAGATTTCAGGCACGGTCCAAGGGCCTTTGCGCCCTACCGCAGCGCCAAGCAAGAGGTTTTCTTCGACTGACAGGTTGGCCACAATGCGCCGCCCTTGCGGCACCACCACCACCCCATGCTGTGCGGCGATATAGGGACGTGGCTTCTGCAAGGCGTAAGACCCCAGGTGAATGGAGCCACCGCGCATCGTCGCCAGACCCAGAATGGTGTTGACCACCGTGGTCTTGCCGACACCATTGCGCCCGACCAGGGCCACGCGCTCACCGGCGTTTACCGTTAAATCAAGGTCATACAAAATATGGGCAGAACCATAGAAAGCGTTGACCTTCTCAAGCTTCAACAAAGCTGTCATGCTGCGCTCCCCAGGTAGGCGGTGCGGACCCGCGGGTCGGCGCGTACGGCAGCCGGCTCTCCATTGGCTATCACGCGACCGAGTTCAAACACGGTGACCACGTTTGAAATGCCAAAGACCACGTCCATATCGTGCTCAACCAAAAGCACAGAGACATCCCAGCGCGATGTCAGCGCCTGCAGGTGCTTGGCCAGATCGTGGGATTCCTGAACCGACAGACCCGCCATCGGCTCATCGAGCAGCAGCACCGACGGGCGGCCCACAAGGGCCAACGCGAGGTCCAGGCGGCGCTGCTCACCGTAGCCCAGATCAGCCGCCACGGCGTGTGACAGATTCATAAGATCCAGCTCTTGCAGGATGGCATCCGCATCGGCTCCAGAGTCGGTGACTCCCATCTTGTAGGAGGCCAGCTCGACCTGCTGGCGCACCAGCATATGCTCAAAAATACTCGTGCGTTGGAAGCTGCGTGACAAGCCCAGTTGTCGACGCTGTGTCGGCCCCAGTTCGGTGACATCCACGTCTCCCAAACTGACTTTTCCGCGGGTCAGGCGCCGGCGTCCGGTAATGGCATCGATCACCGTGGACTTGCCCGCTCCGTTGGGGCCTATCAAGCCATGGATCTGCCCTTTGCGCAGGGCCAGCGACACACCGTCCACCGCTTTGACCCCACCGTAGTGAATGGCAACATCCTGCGCATCCAGGACCAGTTTGTTTTCAGAAGTGCTCATTCAATGCCTCAATATCCTGGCCAAGGCGCCGGGTGCACCTTGCCCTCGAACCAACTTCGCCAGCGCTCCCGCAATGCCGGATGGTGAAAAGACGATGACCGAAATCAAGGCGATGCCAAAAATGGCCATCCAGTGGTTGGCATAGCTGCCCAGTATGTCTTTGGCAAAGAAATAGACCACAGCTCCCAGGGCCGGACCCCACAAGACTTTGTTTCCCCCCACCACCACCATCATGAGCGCGACGCCCGAAAGGCTCCAATGCAGGTTTTCCGGCGAAACAAAGCCCGTATTAAGAGCTGACAGCAAGCCGGCGACGCCGGTCACGGTGGCCGACAGGGCATAAATCGCGGCCCTTGGCAGCAGCGTCTGGATACCGATGAACCGGGCGCGCTCTTCGTTGTCACGCACGGCCTCGGTGATGCTGCCAAAGCGCGTGCCAAGCAGCAGCGTAAGCAACAGCAGCACCACGATCAGGGTGACCCAGCAGATCAGGAACATTGCGCTGGGCTTGAGCAATTGCGATTGAGCGACACCGAACAGCGTGTCAGGCCACTCAATGCTCATGCCATCGGCGCCACCGGTCAGCCCGCGCGAGCGTGATGCCGTCAAGAAAAACATTTGTCCGATGGCCAGCGTCAGCATGCCAAACGCCACGCCCGGCACACGCACGATCACCAAGCCCATGACAAAAGCCATCAAGGTCACCGCCAGAAGTGTTACGACGATGGCGGCTTCCGCCGGCATGACTTTGAGTTGCAGCAGGATACCGACGAGGTACCCGGAAAAACCAAAGTACAGGGCGTGACCAAAGCTGACCATGCCATTTTGCCGGAGTAGCAATCCAACTCCGATCGCAAACACGGCATAGATGACGGCCTGAGTCAACAAGGAAAGCACGTTGTTGGAGCCGACACCGAGCGCCACCGCGACGCCCACCGCTAGCGCTACAACGGTGGTGATACTCGTTCGTTGAATAGACATGGGGCTTCCCTTTCAAGTGCGACTGCCAGCAAATCCGGCGGGCTTCCAGATCAGGATGGCGACCATCAGCGCAAAAGGCAGTAGCGCTGCGGCGTCGGGCAAATACACCGCGCCCAGTGCCTGAATCATCCCCAGCACCATGGCAGCAATGAAGGCACCAGCCAGCGAGCCCAAGCCTCCAATAACCACAACCACAAAGGAGTCGATGATCACGTCGCTGCTCATGGAGGGTGAAAGTGACAGAAACGGCGCAGCCACTACACCCGCCAAACCGGCCAACGCGGTGCCCAAACCCACGACTCCCGCGCTCAGCGCGTCGGTGTTGACACCTTGCATGGCCGTCGTTGTGGGGTCCGTGCTGGCAGCGCGCACAAACAGCCCGATCTTGGAATTTCGCAGCCACAAGCTCAGACTGATCGCCACCAACGCCCCCATGGCAATGACGGCGATGCGGTAGGCCGGTACCGACGTTCCAGCCAGATCGATTGTCATGTTCAAGGCGGCTGGCACCGACATCGAATAGTTGCTCTTGCCCCAAACGGTGAGCACAAAGTCTTCGATGACCAGCAAGAGACCAAAAGTGACCAACACAACGCTCAAGGGATCGCGGTCCTGCAACAGCCGAAAGCCGTAGCGGTCCAGCAGCACGCCCAGAATCGCCATGATGGCGGGCGCAGCGACCAGTGCAACCCAAAAATTACTGTATCCGGCAATCGAATAGCCGATGTAGGCACCCAGCATATAGAGCGAGCCGTGGGCAAAATTCACAACCCGGCGCAAGCCATAGATCAGGGCCAGGCCGGAACACATGATGATCAGCAGTGCGCCATAGACGAGGCCATTGAACAGGTTGATCGTCAACATTGACTTGGCTCCTTGGTTTCCGGAATTCGATTCATGCGGCTAGCTCCTGAGCAAGCGGTTTCAGTGCCGATGCGATGCCGCCGAAGGCATTCCAGCCGCCATCGACCGCAAGCACCGCTCCGGTGATGTAACTGGCTTTGTCTGATGCCAAGAACGCGACGGCCTGCGCAATCTCTTCGGGCTCGGCCATGCGCCCCATGGGTGTGCGCTCTGCAATGCCCTTGGCATCGATCGCCCCCTTGCGTTCCAACTCATTGATCAACTCCGTGCGGACATAGCCGGGTGCGACCGCATTGACACGAATGCCATCGCGCGCCCATTCACTGGCCATGGCGCGCGTCATACCCACGATGCCAGCCTTGGCCGCGCTGTAGGCGTTGCGCGTTGGCAAGCCGCTGTTGCTGGCAATCGAGCCCAGATTGACAATGGCACCGCGCTCCCTGGTGGCACCGGGTACACGCGGCAGCATGACCCGTGCTACCGCCTGACTCATCAGGAACGTGCCGCGCACATGTACCGCCAATACCCGGTCAAATGCCGTTACGTTCTGCGCCACCGTCGCTCCGGTCTGGTCGCCCACACCAGCGTTATTGACCAGGGCATCAATGCGACCAAATTTTTCCACCACACCAGCGACCGCGGCGTTCACACTTGTCTCGGAGGACACATCACACACCAGTCCGATATGTGGCGCCCCCAACTCCATCGCGCGCTCCGAGACTGCTTGCGCCTGTAAATCCAGCAGAGCAACGCAAAAGCCATCCTCAGCCATTCGCTGCGCGGTCGCCCAGCCAATTCCATTGGCGGCGCCCGTGACGATGGCGACCCTCGTCATCTGTGCGTTCATAGTGGTTTCCTTGATGGAAGTAGTGGGCCGAAGGGCGTTCGGTAAGAACTGGCCAAATTGTGATTCTTGGGGTTGAAAATGCATCGACAAATCTGGCGAATACCTGAACTATTCGTGCACGCCCGGATCGGTGTTTTCCCTATGCACAACTTCATCGAAACGCGCTTCTGTTGCCGCATGTGGCGCAGGCCATAGAAGATGGTTGATGGTCAGCCTGGCTGTGCTCAGACCGCTGCCGTCAGCTCTGGCACAGCAACAAACAAATCGGCCTCCAGCCCGTAGTCAGCCACGCTGAAGATTGGGGCCTCGGGGTCCTTGTTGATGGCAATGATGACCTTGCTGTCCTTCATGCCGGCCAGGTGCTGGATGGCACCGGAGATACCGGCAGCGATGTACAGCTGGGGTGCCACGATCTTGCCGGTCTGGCCGACTTGGAGGTCGTTGGCGGCGTAGCCCGCGTCCACCGCGGCACGCGATGCACCAACGGCGGCGCCCAGCTTGTCAGCCAGCGGCGTCAACACGTCGTTGAACTTCTCGGCGGAGCCCAAGGCGCGGCCACCGGAGACGATGATCTTGGCGGCAGTCAGTTCGGGGCGGTCGTTCTTGGCAATCTCGGAACCCACGTATTCGGCAGCACCCATGGCCACAGTTGTTGCTATTGTTTCAATAGCTGCCTGTGCAGTATCCACGAGGGCTACAGGGTCAAAAGCCGTTGAACGAATGGTCAGTACACGGATCGGTTCGCTGACCTGCACCGTGGCAATGGCGTTGCCTGCATAGATGGGGCGCTCGAAGGTATCGGCGCTGATCACCCGGGTCACATCAGAAACCTGGCCTACGTCGAGCTTGGCGGCCACGCGCGGCGCCACGTTCTTGCCCGATGCAGTGGCGCAAAAGACGATGTGGCTGTAGTTGGCTGCATTGGCCAGCACCTGTGCGGCCAGGTTCTCGGCCAGTGCGTGTGCGAGGTGTTCGGCGTCCGCGTGGAGGACCTTGGCCACACCGGCCATGCGGGCGGCCTGTTGGGCTGCCGCGCCAGCGTTGTGTCCAGCCACCAGCACGTGCACGGCACCGCCGCATTGCAGGGCGGCGGTCACGGTGTTAAGGGTGGCGGCCGTGATGGCAGTGTTGTCGTGGTCGGCCACAACAAGAATGTTGGCGGGTGCGCTCATCTCAGATGACCTTTGCTTCAGTTTTCAACTTGGCAACCAATGTGGCGACATCGGGCACCTTGGTACCGGCGCTGCGCTTGGCGGGCTCAACCACCTTGAGGGTCTTGATGCGGGGAGCGACATTGACGCCCAGCGCCTCGGGAGTCAGGGTCTCCAGCGGCTTCTTCTTGGCCTTCATGATGTTGGGCAGGGTCACGTAGCGCGGCTCGTTCAGGCGCAGGTCGGTGGTGATCACGGCGGGCA